>Ga0214919_10002354_pt1 | contig 29827 bp, 14 predicted proteins | sample LL1503_MetaG_FD_177994 | JGI IMG/M metagenome (GOLD analysis project Ga0214919, IMG submission 177994) | Freshwater microbial communities from Lake Lanier, Atlanta, Georgia, United States - LL-1503 | ecosystem: Environmental > Aquatic > Freshwater > Lake | place: USA: Georgia | collected... | reverse complement strand
CCACCAGAATGCCCAGGATCATTGTGAACACGAGCAGTAGGGTAGCCGCCCGATCGGTCCACTTCTTGTTGCCAGCTGCTAGAGAATTGCGGACTGCAATAACTGCACATGAGATTACACACATTATTAAAATTAACCTCAACGTAGCTAGGGATAACGTCATTTTCTTCTCCTGTTGAATTCCGAATCTGTTCAAAGTCCACAGCGGCCCATGGCTCGCCTGAACGATAGTGTCTGTCACTCAGCTTGTTTTCCGCTTCCATGTTCCAGCAGTACTGACACTCGGCGGGTTTTTCGTCGCGCAACATCATCACACGCTGAGCTTTCTTGTGCGGCGTGTTGTGCAAGGACCCAGGATCTGTGGCTAAGTTGTCCACAGGTATCTTATGCAAGGGCGGATGGTAACAGGAGTTGTTGAGTCCTGTGGGCAAATGCAGACTTACTTGTTTCCATTTGGCCAAGCAAAGTGCAGGGCCTAGATCAGCCTTCATTTGCTCAGCAGAGTTAAGGAACCGGCTCTTGTTGTCTACTGTTTCGTCGCCTTTATTTTGCATTACCAGCCTTCTTGTTTGCGGATAACATCAATCTCGCGTGTCATTATACCTTGGTTGTGCCAGTTGGATCTGTAGTGCCGTTTGAAGAATTCACTTTGTTCAGCTTCCATCACAATCATAGGCAAGCCCAACTGTGTGTTTAAATCTTCTGCCAAGCGTCCAGCTAATAGTCTGGGCTCAGATGTTTCAACAGTCTTCCACAGTTCAGCCAGTGCATCGAAGCTCTGCACCAGAGTATGGTCCCAGGCAGTGAGCATGGTCATATACGTGCCTTGGCGTGCGCCGGCCATGGCCCAGTAGCCGTTGTCTACATCAGCACCCACGTTGTGCCAAATGGTCAAATGATCCAAGTTGCGTTGATGCACACGGTCCTGAAACTCTGCTGTGGTTGGTTTACGGCCACGGTCCAAGCACATTTTAACGCCTTCGCGAAAGCCTGCACGCCATGCATGGAATGGGGATTGATTGGGGTATGTGGTTGAGTAACAGTCATACATGGGCCAGTACAGTGGATCAAAACAAAACTCCACTTGTGTTTCTGTGCGTCCGTCTGTGGCTTCGTGCGTTTGCATGTTCATAACAAAGTCCTTTGTCCATGAACTTAAACCTCCATTGCCGTACATCAGTCCGTTGATATGGTTACGTGCTCGCCATCTAAACACAGCAGATAAATAATCAGCAGTAGGAAAGTGTAGCGTTTGATTAAAGAACGCTGGATCGGGGAGATTGTCGCCATCGATGAGGATAAACCGTTCAGTAGTGCTGGCCATGGCCGCTGCTTTGTGCGCCGCGTCACTGCCCTTAACGCCATCCACTCGTCGTGCCCAGGGCACCATGTTCTTAATCTTGATCCAAAACTCTTCTTTTTCAGGTTCGTCATAGCTTAGGTAGATGCAGTCTAAATCTGCAATGTCAATTTGATTCAAGGCCATATGTTTGTTTGCTCCAGTGTATTCCGTTTTGTTCAACCACAATCGCAACCGACTGCGGATGGCACTGTGTGCCTGTGTTGCCTGGCACAAGTTTGTCTGACGTGCGTACTGTAATGTATTTGAGTTTATGGTCGACTACTCGCACGTTAGCAGGTGCTAACGCAAATGTTTCAGCGTCTATATCAATGTAGTTACCTGCTAGGTCTTCCATGCTGTAACAAACAGGCTGCCCTAGATTGTTATAATACAATCGATAAAACACAGGTAAGGGCTCGGGCATGGCATGCAGTATGCCCCAAAACTCTTCAGGTGTCATTGTTCCAATCCTTGACATGATAGTGAAACGCACCCCATTGTGCTAGAGTTTGTATGCGTAGTGGATTGTTTTCCCATACTAACTCATTGGTCCAGTTGGCGGTCTTTGTGCCCGAATGTGCAGATTTCATGTGTACTATTTTAGGATAGCTGGCAAATGGCAGGGTAACTTGTTCTCTGCCAATGATGTCTGCTGCCATGGCATACACAAGATCAGTGCTGGGTTGATCTTCTGGGAAACGAATCAACTTTCGAAACTCTGTCCAGTTGGCAAATATATCACGTACCAACACAAAGAAGTCTCGTGCAGTTTTACTCAAGCGCCAGTATGTTATGGCATTGTACACATCTGGCAGATTATTGGCATCAAATGCTTTTCTATAGTTTCTAGCTGTGCTAGGTTGATCTTGCCAGTTTCTACAACCCGTGCTTACAACAACATCTCTGTGCCTGAACATGGTCCACCAATGATCAATTGAACTAGCAATCAGCATGTCAGCTTCCAGCTTGACAGTTTCTCTGTAAGGTGTAGCAAAGAACACTTGCCAGTCATTGCACTGATGATTGGTTCCATCACCAACATCTCCGTGTGGCAAGGGTATCACATGGTTAAACACAGGATCACTACAGCGATCAAGTGTCAGCACAGAGATGCTGGCATCAGGATGAAACTGTCTTATGCTGCGAGCCAGGCGCACAGCACAAGCCACGTAATCAACTGAGGCTGTGTTCAGTGCTGGTATTAGATAACCTTGCTCTTCTATAGGTTTCAACTATTGCTCCTAAATCTCTTTTGCCCATGGCATGAAAGTCTTGTCCAACATACGAGACTGTTTTGAGTTTGCCTTGTGCATCTTCATACTCAATATTCCAGAATGGGTTATCGAATGTGAGTTTGCTTTCAGGTACCACACTGGGCATACCCCAGGGTATGGCATCTACTTTTAAGGTGTGTCCACTCACAATACCCAATGCTATGCTCAGTGCATAGTCGTTTCTGTATGTGGGTTGTGCAATGTGATAGAGATCTCTATAGTGCGCCCAGTTCTCGCGAATCATTTGCATGGCATCAAATATATACTGTGAGGTGTTGCCTTTACGAAACATCATCACAGTAGCCCAGTACATGGGAAACCGATGTGTGCCAAAAGTGTTTAAAAATTCTTCCTCGGGTCTAGCAAGATTAAAAGCGGATCTAAAGCACATGAACTCTTGCGGACTGTCTAGTACCATTTTGAGCTGTTCACTGTTAACCACAAAGTCAGCGTCCAACACCAACGTTTGATCCCAAGGTGTGAGATTGTATGCATCCACTCTGTTGCCATTGTGCCAGATCACATGTTCTTGCAAGTCTCCAAACCAGCGTGAGTTCTCACCCAGTGGGTTTGCGTATATCACTCGATCAAATACAGTTTCATTTTCAGCAGCAGGATTGTTTGTGACCACTGCTACAGGAATGTTTAAGAAGTCTTTGACTCGTTCCGCACACCATGCCGCCATGTCTAGGTAGCGTGTGTGTTCAGTATCAAATGCAAATATCAGTGCGCCGGTAGTCATCGTTTGGTACTGAGTTCGTTGTGTTCTGCTAACCAAGCATTCATTTGCTCTTGCCACCGCTCGTGTGATTTAGCAAACATTTCGATGACATTTACTTGCACAGGAGTTTCATACAAGTCTAGTAACACAACATCCTTATCTTGAGCACACGACAACAATGTGCATTGTAGTTCGGGACCTGCCCGCCACATGCCGCCGGCATGGGTAAATATCATCTTTGCTTCGTATTTCTCTCGAAGTATGCGTTTTGCAGCCACATGATCAAAACGAGCACGGCTGTGCGAAATTAAATCGTCGGTATTCATGTTACGATTGTACAGAATTTACAGGGAAAAGTAAAGGGCCTTGCGGCCCTTTTTGGTTAAGCTACTGTGCTTGCCACTGTGGGTGTGCCCCAGCTATTGGATAGATAAGTGGTTGATGGTGGAACAAATCTGCAAAGCACTGTGGGTGCTGTGCCGTACACTGAGAATGGACTTGTGGTGTCTGTGCCACCCGAAATTTGAGTGTTTTGACCTGCACCAGTTCGGGCTGTACTATTCCAGGTTGTGACAAAAGTTATAGCAGTTGAGCCTGCATTTTTGGCAGCAGTTATAATAACAGTATCGCCGGTGTAAACTGACAAATCGTCATTCAGTTGGAATATGGTAGTAGCGGCTGCACCAGCGGTTAGTGCATACCAACCTGTACCTGTACTCAGTGTGGTTTGAGTACCACCAGTTCCACCTGTTCTTGTGGTTCCTGTGTATGCGGTACCAGCTAGGGTTTTAGATCCAGCAAGGCCAGTAAAGCTCAATGTTCCAACTTTGCCTACAAATGTATTCCAGTCTGCATCACTGTCTAACCCAGTAGATGACTTATTCATGGTCAAATAAATTCTACCGCCTGCATTGAAAAAATATCTAGCTTGATCCGCAGATGGAAACGTCACGGTTTGTGTCCAGGTAATAGTCCAAGCGGTATTGCCTGCCCCAGTGGTTGTGGTTTTAGCTGCTGCCCCAGTCCAAGTTGTGCTGGTTGACCCAACAGCCGCAGCGTTAGCGCGATTGGTGTTGCAGTTGGTAATGTCTGTGCTCACAGCAGCCAACACACTAATCGTTTGACCTGCGGTGGGTGCTGATCTAGCAGTAATAGTTGTACCAGTTTGACTGCCCATGCTGGCCAGTGTATTAACCAAACTGGCCCAGTTAGTTGCAGTTACAGTTCCGCCAACACTCACTGTTGACAATGCAGTTTGTCCCCATCCGCTGTCAGTCGAGCCCGTGCTCCAAATGTTGTTGATGTTTGGGCTTCCAGTGCTTACAAAACCGTTAAAGTCTGATGCTTGAATTAACCCGCCACTTGAATATGTCATTGCCTTGTCCTAATTACTTGATGGTCACAATTGCTTCTATTGTACCTGGTCCAGCAGTAGGCTTGTCAACCAATGCTCGTCCAATTACGTTGAATGCTGTGGCTTCGCCTGGTTGAGCAGCCCTTGCTACTCCGTCACCTGCTGATACCAGTCTGTCACCCTTGCGCACTACACCAATTACTTGCACCGGAACACGGCCAGTCATTGCAACTGGTGGATGCGTGTTGTCTTCTCCGGCGCCACCATTCATTAGGTAGGCTGCATTAGTACTTATAACGCCGAACACATTTTCACTTAAATCTTGTTTGGATCTGGTAATTTCAGCAGCACCGCCCAGTTCAACCACTGTACCTGGTGCTAGTTCTTCGTCAGCTGCAAAACGTTCTGCAACGTCAGCGTACAGGGCTGTGGTAGCTGTGGCAAACAATCGATTAAAGTAACTGCTGGATGATCCAATATTGCCTACAGCATTTGTGCCAGTGTGCTCGATACTGGGAGTACTCAAACCAGTCACAATCGCTCCAGTGGTAGCCAGCACCATAACACTATTAATGCCGCCAACTTGGAACACAATATTACCACCAGATGATGCAACGTTGCCCCATGAACTACCATTTTCAATTTTAGTTACGCTCACAGCCGAGCTCAATCCAGTGAGCTGACTGCCATTGCCCAAGAAAAAGCTAGCACTTATATTGCCAACGCCCGAAACAATGCCTGTTCCAAATAGAACATTACCACCAGTTATGTTGCCGGTGCCCGAAACAGTGCCTGTCCCGAATAGAACATTACCGCCTGTGATATTTCCTGTGCCCGAAACAATGCCTGTTCCGAATAGAACATTACCGCCTGTGATATTTCCTGTTGCACTGATTAAACCAGTAGTTCTTAAATTGCCACCCTGGACATTTCCAGTTACTGTAGCAAGACCACTGGTAATAAAGTTGGCGCCTGTTATGTTGCCGCCGGCTGATGTTATTCCGCTGGTTAAAAGATTGCCACCAGTGATGTTTCCAGTAGTGCTAACTGATCCACCTGCTGGTGGAATTACGTTACCAATAAAGTTAGGTGCAGTAACATTGCCAGTTGAGCTTACTAATCCAGTCACATATACCCCTGTGCTGGCCACTGTTTCAATCACACTTCCGGCCACTGCTAGTGTAACATTTCCTGGGTTGCTGATATTACCGCTGTTATTGCCGGTATTCCAAACTGTAAAACCTTTGTAAATTTTAGGAAATGCTGTGGCATACGCAATACTATTACCAGCCGGTGCAAAATCAGTAACACTGCTGATAATGCCAACTAAAGAACCAGAAGCATACAATCCTGTAACAACGTAACCTGTTGATCCATCGGCAATGGTAAGTGGTACTGCACCCGATGTACCTTGAACACTCGAATATGCTGGACCGACCACAATAAATGTACTAGGTGCTACTGAGCAAACTTTCAGTTGCTGGTTTGTGGTATCAAACCATAAATCTCCTTGCACAGCAGGACTTGGTGCTGAGCTTGATGCGGTAGCGCCGCCGACCACGGTCCAAACCACACCTGTATAAACTTTTAATAGTGTATTAGTGCTATCCCACCATAACTGTCCGGTAAGTGGAGCCGATGGTGCTGTTGTGTTAGCACTATTTTCCAACAAGTGAATAAAGTTATCATCTAAAAACTGGCCATACCCAGCATAGTTTTTGCCGATCAACGTCATCGAACTGGCTTGGTTTACAGTACCATCTGTAATGGTAGCAAACGTTGTGCCGTTTGTTAGATTAATTGTATATGCCATGTTGGTCGCCTTGTTCCTATATTTTTCTATATTTATACAGCGTTTATGTTGCTCAACGTCTGTATACGTAAGGTATAATCAATTTGAATTTGACGATTCAAACTTTTTTGTACTGGGTGGAAAATCACATGGGTAATCAGTCGCAAATCTGTTGCGCTACCGTTCCAAGATTTTAGTCCTAGTTCATCAAACACATATTCACCGTTAAAATTTGTTGAATTATCAAATGCTTGCTGTGTGGGTGGTTCGCCGTAGTCTAATAGGCAAGTCACAAGGATATCTGTGTAAACAGTGCCAGCTGTGTGTATCACAGTCATATAGTTGGTTTGAGGGTCGCTGTTAGCAGCTGAGTTGTCGTCAACAACTTTAGAATAAGTTTCATTGTACAATCCAGCGTTTTGCCCCACAGTGTTTGGGGGCAAATATGTAATCACACCTGTGGGATCCACAGAGCTGCCACCGTTGCCAAATGCCATGGAATAGATGATTCCCAGTCTAGAACCATTGATGTCCAATCTATTGCTTAGGCTTTGTGCCATAGCAATGGAAATATTTTCGTAGTGGATTGCGTTTTTCTTATCAACTAATACTTCACCTGTATTGGGATCGTGTATTTTTATAAACCCTTGAATTTGAGCCAATCCTGGAGTAATCATGCTCTGCCCTCCATATAAACTTCTTTTGTTTTTGGGTCAAAAATACGCACATGAGCTTCAACGGAAAATGATCCTTGCTCGTTGGGACGCTTGGGCTGAGGTTGTTTTTTCTCAGAATTTACTGTTACTGGCTGTTTTGGCATAGTAGTTGACATGATCGTTTATTTACCTTGTTATAATCCACGTAAAAACCTTGCGGCATTTGTGTCGGTAAGTTGTAGTGGCTCACCATTGCTAGGTGTTCCATTGCCCGGAGCATACCAAGTTACACCACGACGTTGCAGAACAGTAACTTCTACTCCGTCACCTGGAGGTAATAAATCGTTGGCAGTAAGGAACTGTATGGTCAACGGATTATAACTGGTTACTCGATAGTAGTTGCTGGCCAAACTGTCGCCTGCTACACCTGTTCCTGATCCCACGCCTGTAGCTGTAAACACCACACCCGGTAATGGATAAACATCGCTTGGTAATCCAATCGCATGCCAGTTGGTGTTGCCAACACTGGCAATAGTATAAGTTTGGCCAACTACAAACTGTCCAGCATTGTATCCCAGTCTAGCAAGTTTGCCGCCAACATAAACTTCAATGCCGCTATAAGTTGTAGTGGCAGTTCCGGTGCCACTACCTGTACCTGTAGCAACAAATACAACACCTACGGTATTACTGGTTGCACCAATTGCGATAAAGTTAGTAGTACCTATAGTAGCAATGGTGTAAGTACGACCAATCTTAAAATTACCAGCATTGATGGTAATACTAACATTGGATGAATTTAAGCTGGCAGCATAGAATGTTGTGGTAGTTCCATTACCTATAGACGTATCACTCACAATGTAATTTTGAAACTCTTGCGGTAGTCTATTTCCAATACCCATATCGTATACTTCAGCATTTACTGCATGAGTAGTTGCGCCTGTTCCGGCAGTGCCGCGTTGTAGCCCGCTGATTGAATTTGTAGAAAGATTTCTTTCACGATACAGTATGCGTTCACCATCAATCGTGATTACTCCAAAAATACCAGCACTTAGATTAGGCTCACTGAGCAATGCAGCATTATCAACGTAAATGATGTCTGCAATTGCAGACACTGGTTGAGCCACTGTTGTTGTAGTTGATCTAGTGATGCGGAATGTGGTTTGAACTTCACGCATGTCTTGGAACAATCTAAATGCCATTGCTCCTGGAACAATACTTTCTGTAAATTCAGTTACAGCCAATACTTGCGCCTGACCAATTATGCCACTACCCAATATTAAATATTGTCCTTGAACTGCATAGTCAACTCCTGGGTACAATCTATTGCCATCTAATGTTACCCACAATCTGTTGGCTAATATTCCTTCTCGACCCAAATCAAAATTATTATCTGGAATAGCCACACCTAAACTGTAGTCGTAACTGCCCGATGTATTATTTGCAAAATCTGGATAACTGTATCCAGTACTGTCATATGGTTCAATCACTGTAATGCCTGTGACCACTGGTCCAACAAATACCAATGTCAGTGGGTCTTGTTGTGCGGTATCATTCCAGCTGGTGATTGCAATTTGGTCACCTACATTCAGCAACGGAGTTATCAACAATCTGCTAGGAGATCCTACCACAATTCTGTATTGTGCAATGGTACTAACTGATATTAAAATCTGTGCGCCATCAGTTGGTGGTGTAAAGAACACTACCTGACGTCCAGGAGTGTTGCTGCCATTGTAATTGGTCACATAATAATCACCCACAGTGGCACCAAAGTTTTGTACCTGCAGAACATTATTAACCCAAACTAGGATATCAGTATTGGCGTTGATAGCAGACTGCGGATAGCCGCCGCGTTGTGGCAAACCAAAACTACTGCTGGTGCCGTCACCTGTCCATTCAATACCCTCTGGTGGTTGCAAACGCTTGCCGTTCACTGTGACTACCAAGTTGGCCACATTGGTGCCTTGCATGCTGTTGTCAAGATTGATACTGTTGGTTAATACATCAGCCTCAGTGGTGGTATGATACTGTGTTACTGCTGTGCTCCAACTGTATTGAGGAGTTTCAACACCCATAGCAGTGATAGAAATGCCGTCTCCAGGGCCATATGGTGCTTCGCTACCAATGAATCGAGTCCAATCAATCTCAGTGGTTCCAATAGAGATAGAAGGATTTGATGTACACACCCATCTTGTTGCAGCATTAGTAAATCCTGATGTGACCAAAGTGATTGCACTAGGAATATCCGAAGATGCATCAAAATCTGTTGCTCTAGTTAATATCCAAGGAACTGTATTGCTGCCAATTTGAGTGACAGTGTAGATACCATTGAATGCGGCACTTTGCGTGGTATTGTTAACATATACACCAGTTTCATTTTTAACAAGTATACGATCTCCCACTGACGGAGTAGTATTATCAATGCTTAAAGTGGCGTAAACATCAAATGTGTTGTAATTTGTCAGTGTTGCACCAACACCGTTTACTCCATTGGCGTACACATAACCAAACGATCCAAACAAAGATGTTGTGGTTGCATATTTTACATTGGCCATTGGATATGGGAATGTAACTGTGGATTGCAGAGCTGGGACAAATTCTATCCAGTACAGTGGATTATCTAGCAAAGTTCCTACTGGGACTGGTTGCAATGCTCGATAATAAACATTGTTATTGCTAACAACAGTTTGCGCTGCATAAGAATTTTCGTAAGTCCAAGATATACTTTCAGAATACGGTGCCCAAGTTGCGCCTGACACATTTGTACCATTTACAAATAACACCAGTTCATAAATTTCATTAGAATCTACTGGGATCACTACAGAGTTATTGATATCTGACCCACCATAGTTGCCACGGAACAGTTGATCGCCGCCGCCCATTTCATAAGCAGTGATACTAATTATGTCGCCGGTGGAGATACCGCCGCCGGCGATTGCTGTTATTGTTTGTTTTTCCCAATCCACAACATAGTCTATATCTGGTGTGAGATCACTGTTTGTATTTTCATTAGATACTTCAATGCTTACAGGATTTTGTACCAAATCACCCCAATACAAGGCATTATTATCATACAAATAATTGTATGTACCTATAGCAAATCCATGACCACGTCCGGTCCAGTCTGCACCTGGGCGTGTGTAAACACGAAAATCTAATGTATCGTATTCGGCTCCGTTTATCAACTCTTCTGGAGCATGGCCTTCGTACGGTCCGATGAATTCACCACCATCCACATTGATATCAGTTGGGCGTAATCCAAGATATAGATCAGTAAAGCTGCTGGCATAGATTGCGTCTACAGGTTCTGGTACATCTGCAATCATGGTACCGGTAGCAGTGGTCAAACTAACTGTGAGTCCTGTAGGTGCTAATGACACTGTAAAATGTGTGGCATCAACAATACTATTGATATAATAAACCGTACCTGCTACAATGCCTCCAAACACAGTTCCGTAAAATCTAATAGAATCATTAAGTGATAGTCTTACTGTTTGAACACATGTAATTTCATTAGTAGTGGCGTTGGTAGCAGTACATATTAAGGTAGGACTTACTGGCGCACTACCTAAGAAATAATCACCCCAAACTTGCACACCTGGATAGCTAGTGCCATCAACCAATAAGTTTAAATCTAATCCGAGTTCGTTTACACCTGGAATATAATAGCCCATGGTACGGTTAACGCCACTTAGTGTGGCTGCATCTACCAACGTCCAATCTTCAAGATTAAAATCTGGGCCAACTACAGCACTGCTGCCGTCGGCGCTGTTGGCTTGCCACACACGATTGTCATAACGCACAAGGGTGCCATTTTCATATGTGCCATCTGCACTCCAGGTTAACACAGATGTTTGATATTGATAACGGTCATATTTGAGCACTGTGCGGAAACTGCGCACAAGTCCATTGGCCATTTGAGGATAGGCTGCTGCACCGGTGCCATTGCCGCCATCAAATACTATGCTTGGGGTTACACGGTAACCTGATCCACCATTTATCAATGTTATGGATACAATATTCCCCAATGAGTTGAGAACTGCCACAGCTTCTGCTCCAGAGCCGGTGTCTCCTTCAGCAGGCACAATAAGCACTGTGGGTGCTATGGTGTACCCTGTGCCTTGATTGGTCACAGTGATTGCATCTACATGCAGCAAATAGTTATCAAACCACTGGCTGTATGGCCATGTTGGCCAAAGAGTGCTATTAGGTGGAGTGTCACTCAGTGTATTAAACGCCTGAGCAGTAGCATGTTGGTAAGGCAATAAAATTGGGCTTACAAACTGTGGCAAAGTTAGATCAGTGTCGTAATAAGCCGGCACATCAAAGTCAGTCAAGCTACCTTGATAATTGTCAGCGCCATCATACGTTAGATTGAATTCACGTATTTGTACATGATAAGGTTTGACTTCTTGAATGTAATCACTCACAAAATCTTGATTGTCACGAATGTAATTTTGATACGGCACCAAGTCTCTAACTTTGTGTTGTACATCAATCAAACTGGTTTTAATCAACCACTCTGGTGCTAACAATTCACTAAGAATAAAGTTGAACATCAAAGTAAGAGACTTATTTCTTTCAATCTTTAGTTCATCAATAAACAATTCTTCATTGATAGCTTGAATAATCTTGCGAGTTTCAATAACTGGCTCTTGGTCATAATACTGTGCATCAAACACTTCAACGTCAAATCCAAATCTGCCTAGTGCATAATCATATATTTGAGCAGAGATCTCAATAGTACCATCTTCAAGGCCCACACGGTCCCAGCCTGTATCAGTGCGTAGATAAATTTCAAATTTACCTTGTGCATTAGCAGTTACTTTAACGCTAGAACCGATGGCCACTGTCAAGGTACTCAATGCGGCATAGTTTGGTACTTCTGTCACAATGGTTGAGCTAGAATTGTATCCTGGCTGATACCAGTTTACATAACTCCAGTATTGACGTGTGTTGTAATTTTGCACACGACTCAACACTATTTCTCTTACTGCTGGATCGTTTGTAGCTTGTACTTCGTTAATAGTCCATAATCCACGATTCAAACTGTTAGTGGCCACAAGGTATTTGTAACCTAACGGTACAGCATAGATATTTTGAAATCCTAAAATTTCCAAGTTAGCCACACGCAGATTCCAGTTTGTATAAGATGCTATACCAGTACCGCTACCTACACCTGTAGCAACAAATGTAACACCAACTGTGTTACTTGATGCACCAATTAAAGTAAAGTTAGTTGAGCCAACTGTGTTGATTGTATATGTTTGGCCTATAGAAAACTCACCAGCATTAACCAATACAACTGATGTTGGTTCAGATTCTGCGCTGTTTAATAGTGCAAAACTTCTGCTTTCTGTTATAGGATATAATGCAAACACATCATTGGCACGTGTTATATAATTTTTCAATGCAAGGAAACGATCCACAAACATGCTCTGACGTGGACGGAACTGTACGCCATACCGTTGAGCATAGTTTAGATTTGGATCAGGTACTTTGTTACCAAATGTATCTACCCCGCAGAAACTATCTTGTAGTTTGCGATATAGATTATCACTTAAGAAAGCATCTGCTTGTCCTTGTGCAATTAACTCGTATTCGGTGTGTACATTGGCATCTGTAAGCGATTGATCAAACTCAATGCTGAGAATTGTATCAAATGCCACAATATATTCAAGTGCATTGTAGATTGCAATAGTACTAGAGTTGATTGGCGCAATATAACTGATGCCACTGGCTTTGGGTTCTTGAATATACGAAGCAACTGTGGCCACACTGAGTGTTTTGCCCAACTGTGATGCAGTTTCGGTTATACCACGTACCCAAAAATAGTATTCAGTTACAAAAGTTCCAGACTGGTTCAATCGAGTGCTTACCACATAACTGGTGGTGCTGTATGGTGTGCCAACTCCAACATAGTTTGCTGGTGGTACCGAGCTGGTAATCCACTGATAAACATCAACTCGGCTGCCTGGAAATACTTGACCCCATTCTCGGCTGGCGTAGGTCGGATTGTCTTGGTTAGGGTCAATAAATCTCACTGTGCTGATGTCCCACCAAACTTCACCAATGTGTGCGATGTTCCAGGTGTCACCACGATTGTTTACTGGGCCAACATTGTATGAGGCAGGATCAACAGCACTAATGTAGTCAATGTTTTCTTGAGCAGCTCCCAACACTTTTCCTTGTAGTGGATCAAAGAAATCAAAGAACTGACTCTTAGCAGAAGAGATTCTGTCATACATGTATACACTGGTCAACAGTTTGATATCTACCACTGGCTGTTGAATAGCAATTGGTTCCCAAGCCAAACGTCTTGTGGGATTTTCAAACACATAGGCAGCACCGTACTCACTGTATGTGCTATCTTCAAAGTCTTCACCAGGAGCAGTAGCGACCAGCACTCCAGAGTTGTAACTTACTGCGTAACCAAATTGATCTAAGTATGATACTGCATTAGTTTCAACTTGTTGCCCAAATATAAATTTACCTGGGTTGGCCACGCTGAGACTGTTGCTAGGCAAATAATCATAGGTGTATACCACACCACTCTGTATTACCGGGCTGAAGAACGTGGTAGAGTTGCCATCAAACGTAGTGCCTGCTTTTTCTGTTGTGGTGTTGTAATCAAATACCATGGGCAGATACAAGCTGCCTCTAGGCGAACCAACAACAAGATTCAGTGCAGTGTCGTTTACTGCTACTGAGTAACCAAACTGAGCAAACTCTAGTGGGCGTGGGCTGGCAATAGTCTGTGTGTAAACAAATGTATTGAAGCCAAGTGCAGAAAATACTGTGCCAACGGAACCTGGTGCCACTTGCAGTTTGTTGCCTTCTGGTGCAGCATCTGTATTGGTTACAAAAATAGTCAAGTAACCAGTGGCAGAAACTACCGCTGTAGCATTAGGAGCACCTGAATTGGTCCCTGCTTCGCCACCATTGATGGCAGCAGCAAGGCCTGCCACATTATTATTTGGGCTGGCTGGAACAGCAATATCAACGTTGTTAACTCTCAATGTTTGTCCAGCAGTTAGGCTGGGGTTAGCCACTGTGGCTGTGATTGTGCCATAACTTCTAGCTTGGTTCACACTGCGTTCAACCACACCACTTTTCCAGACTATGCTGGAATCTTGCGGCGCACCCACATACAAACTACAGTTGTATGGACACAAGTCTAAACTTTGACCGTAGTTGGTATACTCTGCTATGGTGTTTTCGTTGATCAACTGCTGTTGCACAAACTGATTGATTTCAATCTCAATCACATCGCCCACAAATAAATCTTTGTTTATGGTGATGTTGTTGCCTGACACTGAGAACGTGTTATCAGCACCAATAATGCTGTCAGTTTGATTGGTCAAGAACACATTGTTAACCAGCATACTGACTGGAGCAGTTACAGTTCCCAACACAGTATAGGTGTTAGAACTGTCATCTTGACGAATAAATTTTTGTACGTTTCTATCAAACACATACACAGAACCTGCTTCAAGCAAGCCGTTTACGGTAGCACTCGAACATCCAATGATAACTTGGCGGCCATCTGTGCTACATTGAACGCTGCTGCCAAATCTTGCACCAGCGGCCACTGCAACAGTTGGCGTAATAGTACCGGCAAGTTCATAATAAAACTGTGATGTTACAATAATAGACGAACCACCACTAGGAACATTATAGAATGTTAGTGTAGTACCAGAATAAGTGTAATCAATATTGGGACGTTGCAATACATTATCAACAGTGACTGAGAATGAGTAAATGTTATTTGCTGTGGCTGTAAACAACCATGGCGACAATGAATATGTGGCACCACTTGCAGTAAATGCTTTGACGTATTTTCTTGAAATTGTAATAACATCACCAGCTGCTGGAGTTGCCGTAAATGTCACTGTGGTAAATCCAGGGTTTACTGTATAATCAGATGAAAGTGTTAATACTGCATTGTTTTTAAGAACAACAATTTGATTTGCATTGTTTATTTGTATAGTACTACTGATGTCAGCAGTATTGCTGGTACCATTGGCTTTGTATTGTAAAACTTGATCTTGCCATTGCACTTGACCGTATGCATAAACTTTATTCAATCCAGGAGCACCAACATACAACCAACGCTCGTCCAGACTCATTGCCACACTGTAGCCAAATTCACCAGCACCTGGTGTTGTGGTAGTTGTGGTAGTTGGAAGTGTCAACAACTGTGATTGATACCAAGGACTACTATTAGCTGCTCCAGCTGTGGGATCACGCCATAGCACCACAGCATATCCGTTGTTGGCAGGGGATCCTGCAGGCGCTGGGCCCAAGCTGGCACTTGCTCCACCTACTGCCCAAGTTTGGTTACCAGCATCTACAGCATTGCCGTATCCACGCAGGCCTGTGGTGCTCAATGTAAGAATAGTGTCTTGACCATTGATAGGACTAATTGGTATATACTGATCACCTGAACTTCTTACATATAGATAGATGCCCCCTTTGGCAGTACCTGACCCAAATCCATAACGTGGGCTACCCACAAATAATGCTGATCGATTTGTGGCTTGTGCCACTGATGCACCATACTGTTCTGTGGCATCAAGTAACACTGGTGCTAATATTGTTCGTTCAGTAAACGGATTTTGTTTTTGTAATACTTCCCACAGGCCTTGCCCGTTGTCGTCTACCCAAACTTTTGCTCCGGGCAAAATTTGTTGAGCATATGGTAAATTCAACACATCGCTGGCTTGATCCACCCGCATGGTCTTCAAAGTAAAGCCAATACCTGTGCCATCGACCACAGTGCGATTGCCCACAAGGTCTAATGCAATATTCACTGTGGTTATGTTTGGAATGCTTAGTATTGTGTAAACACCATTGACTTCTGTGTCAAAAAATCTTATGATCAATCTATCACCAGTAGTCAATCCATGCTGTCCGCTGAATATAACTCTGCTGGTGCCATTAAGGTTGTCACAAACGTGTTGGATAGTACCTGGCACAGCCTCTGCACGGTAAATGTTCCAATCATAGTTGTTTACTTTGGCCACCCAAATACTGGTTCCAACTATGATAGAATTAATATTGGCATCAAGACTTGCAGGATCGTCCAAATTAAACACTGTTATATCAACATCATCAATATTGACATATCCTGCATTAGGCAAAGCAATATCTGTTGGCAATGTGGTTGTGGTTGGCAGCAGTGCAGGAGTAGTCAATGGGAAACTGCTCTTCCATACATCACTGAGGAAAATTTGTTGATCAGCAGTGCTTGATTCATTTGGTACCACAACTTGCACCAAGCTGGGGTTGCTTGATAACAATGCACGATTCAATCGTAAATCAAAGAAGCTGCGATTGGCGTTGGCACCATATACCCCACGTTGTATGGCCCAGTTTTCGTAGACTTTGTAGTCAGCAACTTCTTTATTGAATTTGGCTTGTCCAAACAAGTCAATGCTGTTTTTGGTTCCTTTGGTTCCAAGAAACTCTCTGTAAACATTGAGTTGACTTACGTCATCGAGGTTCAATGCAGCCATATACTGTCGAGGTCTAAATCCTATCAAGCCATAACTCAACAAATCATTATCAGTAATCAAGTTAGCTGAATTAATATCGTAACTGTTGCTCAGTTGGTCAGCTTTGTTTGCTAAGTTGGCCAACAAACCTTGTTCAATGAAAGTGTAATCGCTTTGATTCCAATCATTGTAGTTGAACTTGGTGCTAGGTTGCACAATAGTTGCCGCACTCCAGTAAGCACCTTTGTGCGTTACTATCTCACCTTTGGCATAAGTTTTTAATCCAGTCCATGCTGGTATGTTGTTTTGATTTAAGATAAAGCCCTGTGCATTTACACTGCCATCCCATTCTGTGGTAGTGGTGCCAGAAAGATACAGTCTGCTTTGTCTAGCACCTGTTATAGGTTCAAAAATCAAGTCTCCGAACAAACTTGTGTTGTCAAACACAATCATGCTTTCAAAATTGGTGTAACGCATGTCAATAAAACTTAGACTTTGATTGTTCAAAGGCTGAATAGTAAAGTTGTTGTCAACTCGCACAATATTGAGATCTCGAACAGGAAAGTCTCTGCGATTTTGATCCAGGATAACATGTTCCGATGTTTGTGATGTTATGGTGTCTACAACTGCTTGTTCCTTAAATACCGACAGTCCAGTTGCTAAAGGATTCAAGTTGATCAAACTGCCTTCGCCCCAGCCTTGTTGACTCCAGTATATGAACTCATATACCATTTGTGACCAAGTCATCAAGTACCCATTAATTTGATTGTTGAACTCAAAACCTTGTGATTCTAAATACTTTCCGTAGCTCAACAAGAAATTGGCCACCGCTGATTCAGTTGTGAATACAAAACCATAAGGAATCTGAGTGATAGTATCTGTGTAATTGGCGGGTACCTGAATGGTCTTACCAGCAACACTGTATGTCTGGAATTGACCAACTGGAATGCTGGTAAATGTGTTGAAGAATGGTCTTGCGGTGCTGTAACCAAACACCGCATAACCACCATCTACAACTTGAATCACAACTGAACTGTAAATCAGTCTGTCAAATGGTTGATTCTTATACACCAACAGTTGATAACTCTCTGGAGGAATCTGCAAACTAGTATTGGTCGACTTGGGACTAGACTTTTCAGTGTAGATTTTCAAATACTGTTTGTCTGAGAATGAAGCCATTCTATAGCACAAACGCACGTCTAAATTCTGTAAATCTGTTTCCAGTGCCACAGTGCTGTTGGTACCTGTGATACGATTGTAATCCACAATCCAGTTGATATAACTGGCTTTGCTGGTACCATCACCATACACTTGCACACCATTGGCATCTAATCTATAACGACCATTGTAAAGATACTGATCAAATTCTGTGCTGTATTTGTACAAGTCTCTGTCAGCAAACAATGCAAAGAATTTTGCTGGACGAGTCAGCGCCAACAATCGCATCACAGCAAATGGATAATCACTAGAGTTCCACCAAGATGCTTCAACTGGACCTCCGTCTCCTGGCGCCCAACTTTTCTGGAATGTTTGGGCATTGTATCCGCCAACTACTGATTCAAGCGGAGCCAACAACTGACCGGCTGTATCAGTTGGTAGTACAGATAGCAATCCAGGTCTTGCGTAAGCTGGCAATGTGTATGCGCCAACTGGATCTCTCACAAGACCAAGTTCTAAATCATCCCACAGGTTCATGTTGTCAGATGTATATGGTCCTGGGCCGTAAGTAATTTCCCACCAGTCTGGCTTAACTGAAAATCCAATCATTTCCCATGGTGTGAGCTCTGGTTGCTGGGTGTCGTAGAAATAACGGTTAATGCCGCGCCAAGCGCCTAATAGAGTATCGCCATTGAGTCTGTTGGTTGACGAACTATAGTTGTAGGTAAATGGGTTGCCAGCACTGTACTCTTGTGTGGTGTAGTCTAATTTGTTCCATCCAACATAAGTTAAAAAGTTGGTTTCTAATATAGTGTTAATTTCATCATAGCTATAGCCAGTGTTTCTAAATTGACCAGGCAACACATCCACAATATCAAGAGGAACAGGATTGCCGGCCAACTTGATGTTATTGTAAATTCTAGTTTCAAACTCTAGTAACACTTCATCACGTATGTCGCCAAATATAGGAGTTTGGCTGCCATCGTGCCCTAGTATGATCAATTGTTCGCCTGCGCTAGTTTTGACCGGCACAATAGCCGGACGATACGCAGGATACAATCCCATTTTGCTAGGTGTGTTAGGCACATAGGTGCCATATGTGGCACTGTATTCTTGAATGGTAACTGTGTCGCCAATGGCCAAGGCAATCAAAATATCAATACGTGGACCATCTGTGGCCACAGTATATTCTAAATCTCTAGTTAAAATTCTATCATTCACATACACATTCATGCCAAGATAGTTGGCAGATGTGTAGTTGTATACTTGCACAGTGTCAAACACTTGACTGGTAATATAACTCACTGTATAAGTTGTGGTTGTGAATACCGCGCTGGCTGGCAGCATGTCACTCCAATAAAATGGATTGCTTGCGGTACGACCCAGTGTGATTTCAGCTATTACCAAATCAAGCACTTGTGACGCAGTTTCATACTGAATGGTCTGTCTGGTCACTGCTTCCAGCATTTGATTTTTGTACTTTTGATATTCTCTGCTGTTGTATTCCAGTGCACCAAAAATATTGTACTGCTGAGATCTCATAAAGTATCCAGCCAGTGTCAGTGGAGCACTTTGTTGTAGAATTATTTGACCGTAAGGGATAATGTTTCCAAGATCTCTAGTGTTGTTTGCGCCGTTGATTGATCCTGAGAATGTGGTTAAATTTTGACAGATACTATTGTAATGAGTGCGCAAGGTGCCTAGAGTAAAACTTGGGCTGTTGGCATTCAATGGATTGTTATTGAGATTTAGCGGAACTTGGTAAAATGCAACTTGACTGATTTGATTGCTGAGTACTTCTACTTCAATCACATCTCCTGGCACATGCACAGTTGAAAATGTGATAGTTGTGGTATTAGAAGTAGTGGTTACTGAATAAGTTCCTGGATCTTGGAATATTGATCCCACAAACACTTTCACACTAGGAACAGTGGTAACAGTATCAGATTCTACTGCTACGTCCAATCTAAGTGGTGCAGTATCATAGATAAACTTAAACTGTTGACGCATCAAAGTAGGCACTGCGGCAGTTTGCCAGCCAATCAATCTATCGTACACAGTTCTTGACGCATATTCATAAACAAATCCAGAACTGATTGGTGCTGTGGTACTGACATTGTCACGCACATATACAAATGAGTCTGCATACAAGTTGTTGTCAAACACAATATCTCCCACGTTTGTCAATGAAAGATATTTTAGTGTGAGTTGTAGTATTGGATCTGCCACGCCTGAACCAGTTGCATAGCTAAACAACTTTGTACCTGCAAATGTTGAACTAGGATAGGTAGCTCTATTGGCCAGGCTCATGCCATCAGCATCATAGATGTCAAATAGTGGTGCTTGTTGTACTGAAGTTTTTTGTTGTGCTTCTAACCAACTTACTCCATCATACCAATAAGTAATACCAACTTGAGATCCACTAATACATGTGGTAGTTTGATCAACAAATATTTCGCCGTCTGGTGCTTCAACCAAGTTTATGATTGGTTGGGCAATCAGCGGTGGTACAGTGTCTGGGACAACAAAATTTACCACATAAATTTTGCTTCGTACATTTGGATCTTCGTCAGCTGCAAATATCACACGACTGCCATTAACAAAAGTGTAATCATTTACTGCATAACCAGTGCTGCCTTCTACATTGCTAAATGCGTCAGTTTCAACAAAATCAATCACATTTACCAGCTGTTTAGCATCTGTGCCCATGTTGTACAATCTAATGCCGCCACGGAATTGTATAATTGGACGCTTGCCTTTGCGATCATTGTCTATTACCACAGGCGTGTTATTGTAGGCACCTGTGGCATTGAGCACATCAATATGGAACCAACGGTTACTACGACTCCATGGATTTAAGTCCGGACTGTCTCTGTTGATTGTAAGATAATCAACATCATTTACAGCAGCATATGGTTCAGGCGTAATGTAGTTTGTTACAGGTAATAGTTCAATTGCTGTACCTACTCCACTTACATAGTATTGTGGATTTTGATTGGTAGTGGCAGTCATGGTGCCATTTGCTGACGTTAATGTCACTGCTGGACCGTTTTTAGTCGCACTTACTTTGAATTGACTGCTAGTAAACACTGATTGCACATAGTAAGTGACACCAGTGCTGACTCCACCGAATGTTGTGCCAGTAAAAATAATTTCTTGGCCTGCTACCATTCCCACGGTAGACTCGGTGGTAATAAGGTTAATACCTGCCGCGGTATTTGTACAAATAAACGCCTCAGATCCCGTTGCATAACTGGCAGGGGATACATTACCTAAAAACTGAACTTTTAATCCATTGGTAAATGTAACACCATTTGGACTGGTATAGTTTTTCTTGCCTAAAATATCTTCAATGTATATTGTGCTACTGTTATCTTGTTCAATCAATCTGATTGTGCCAAAGATTTCTGGATCAGTACCATCTTGGTAGTACAATGTGTCTAACTTGGCTGTGAGCACTGGCATTTCAACAATGTACCCAGCTTGGTTTTTATACCATTGGGTGCTGGAATATTCAGTGCCGTATCGTATTGTCCATCTTTCTAAGTTAGCTATGTTTTGAATGCTGCCTAAAGACAGGTATGTGTACGCTCCAACAACAACATAACTAATGCGCCATATGCTATAATAGTCAGTTGAAGGATCTCCTGCACTGTTTGCAAACACCAATGTTCGTGTGTTAAGATCAGTTATGCCATCAATGCCACCATAGGTAGCTATAAATTGATCTAATCTAGCACCGTTAATGTTTTCAAAAAACAAATCAGTAACAAGATCAACTGTGCCAATACTAGCAAGACCATAGAAGAAATCTTGAGCTGTTTTTTGTGGAACATTAAAGTTAATGGTGCCAAGATCAGTACCGTTATCAGTAACACCATAAATGGATCTAGAACTCACATTTGGAGTGATAGGATTTACACCATTAATGCCTGGATTGGTTTGAATCCAAAATCCTGGACCGTCGCCTGGCTGTGCATCAATGATTGTGATGGTGCCTTGCATGAGGCTTTGATTTTGACAAGAGTAATACAGTGTGTTAGGAGCATCTTGTGGCACAGTAAAAGTCACAGTACCAACTGTTGATCCATTACGTGTGACGCCCGAGTTGTATTGATCACCTGTGCCGGTAGTAGGTGCTGTCTTAATCCAGAATGGAAAATCACCTTGTACAAACAGATTGAATGTATAGGTATTACCACGAATCAAAGTAAGTGCAGCATTGGGTTCATTGTCAATGTTGTAACTGGTAACATTGGTTCGTGTTACTTTGTAGTTGACAGTTTCTTTGGCATTTTGTGATACTTGGAATGTGTAGTTACCGCCACGCACTAAATTTATTGTGGGATTGTTTCCAGTCACGCCAGAAAATGTATACACTCCATTGGCGCGGTCAACCACAAAGTTTTGACTTAGTGCTACTCCTGGCGATTGCACAGTGACCACATCAGGACCATTTGGCACCCAGTAGTACTGGCTGAAGTTTACAAATGTATCAAAGTCAATAAACGGATCAAGACTGTAGTAATCACTGGTATACAGTCGACTGGGTTGTGTCGATGGACTGCCTTGGTACACTAACGAATCAGTAATGCCTGGATACGTAATAGCATCAACTATTTTGCTGTTGTCAGTGGGATCAATACTGATCACACCCGGTTCAAGCTGATAGTCAGCACGAGTCTTATCAGGTTCAATCACATATTTGTCGTTGGGATTTACACCTGGCCCAACTGTGCGACCAATATAACCTTGAGTCTTTTTAAACTTTGGCTCTTGAATCAACTGATCCAAAGTAGCTGCTAAAAATTGCTTGTTGGCGTCTGTCTGAAAAATCTCAGGAAGAAAATCTACGCTGCGTACTCGTGCCATTAAATTACTCCGCTACCAGGTGCAGTACGCAAGTTGGTACTGGTCAATGCATCAATCACAACAATATTGTCAATGGTAGCGCCGTTGACAAATATTTCACTGGGTTCTGCTCTTACTTCGTACATGTCACCGAAGTATTTTTGTGTGTCCAATGGTACTAACACCACTGAACTGATTATGGTTCCAAGATATCTGTGCAGATATGCTGCCAGTTCTGAAAAGTAGAATGTGTCGCCAAAGTTCCACTTGTCGATTGAGAAATATTCATTCATGGCCGCTAACACAGCACTTTTGATTTCACTGGTGCTGGCTGTGGAATTTTGAGCACGAATAACTTTGATTGTGGCTTGTAATGTTTTAGCTGCTTTGGGTCCAAACAATGGTTTAAACACCACAGAATTCAAAATAATGTTATCACTTAGCATTTTGTATTCATTAAGATTTTGATACTCAGTGCTGAGTTCATCAATCGTTGGCATGTTTGGCTCTGCCACTGTGCCAGTGGTGTCTGTAATCCAATTTTGGTAAGCAGTATAGTATGACTGTGTTACAACGTACAAGTCAATAATGTTGGTAGTACCTGGATCAATTCTATTGGTCAGTGGGCTGTTGTGACGATACTGGAAATACAATGCCTGACGGCCAGTTCTGGCAATCCACTCACCTTCTGTAGTTTGAGTTATCACTCTCACGCCGGCAGTATTCACAGTTAATACATAAAACAATTCATCACTATAAGCGTAAAACACCTGTCCAGGAGAGTATTGAAATTTAACTAATTCAATGGTGTCATATGTAGAATAATCTGAGTTTACCACACCTGGTTCAACCAACAGATATCTTTGCAAATTATCAAAGTCTACAGTTCGTTGTAAGAACACCAGTTTTAGATTAGGGTTAACTGTTGGTGCAACAATCTCATTGAAGAAATCTGGATTGTCTGGCACACCATCATTGTCGTTGTCACGATAACTAATCAAAACTTGAAAGTCGTCAACATAGCCATCAGACTCCACAGGTTGACCAATGATTGTGGTAAAAATGTCGCCTGGCAACGGAGATGAACTATCTGGCTTGGTGTTTACTGCCAGCACGTTAACAAAATCTCTAATTGTAGTACCTGTACGGCTATCGTATATTTTTTGATTACCGTAGAAGAAAAATCTTGTTTGCAATACTGATCCAAAGTAATAGGCAAGTCCTCGGTATGTGATTGTATAGCTATTATCTACTGCCACAAACTGCACCATCCAGCTGGCATCTAAGTTTTGTCCAGATGTATTACCTGCATAAGTTTGGCTCCATGTAGCATTGTCGTCCAAGTTAGTGCTGGTAATAACATACCAGGTGCCAGCGGTACCTGTGATAGAGCCGTCGTTGTCATATCCGAGTCCAAAGTTTCTATACAACAAAATTTGTTGTGTCATTTGTTCTCTAACAGCTGGAGTCAAATCTGTAAGGAATACAGGAATAATACTGTCTACTATTGCACCGGTGGGCACAAAGTTGTTGAGCGCAATAGGTCCTTGGCCGTTGGTTAAGTTGCCAATGCCGTTGTTGCTACCATTGCCTACTATTGCAATAGGACTAGCCCAAATTTCCAAGTGGTCTTCTGGTCTAGTCGGTAGGCCTTGTACCAATCTATTATTTGCATCAAAGTAATATGGTTGTCCATTGATAACCGGAGGCACAAACTTAATCAAACTTTTTTGCACCACATACTGAAATGCAGTGCTGCTGTCAGTACCAACCATAACTGGTACACCAAGAGCATTTTGAAAATAACCTGTGGTTTCATTGGCCAGTGTGGTGCTTTGATGCCAGCTACTGAGTGCTGTAGCGCCAGTGTTTACAGTAATTCTAGGAAAGTTAGCATAGTAGAATTGTTTGAATGTTGCACCAATGATAGCTGGTTGTATTTGATTGGTAATAAGATCAGCAATTTCGTTGCGATTGTTCCAGGCAAATAAACTAGTAGGAAGAATATTATTTTCCCACATGGCACCATCGCTAGAGAATGTGTTGGTTGATGAATACTTGCCAGTGTTATCCACAAGATCAAGATATCGACTGGTGCCAATAGACGCACGATTTACAGCCTTACTTTTGATGATAGAGTTGTAAAGAGTAAATGGAAACAGATTGTAATCTTCGCCATTGACCATGCGATTCTGCGTGTAATATCTTGCAGGAGCTCGTTGTTTGATAGCATCAATGCTTTCACGACTCTGAGCATTACTAACTGGCTGTGTAATACCGCAGGTAAAAGTAAGAGTTTGTAGATTGCCATTGCGATCAATATAGCTGATTGGCAATACTACGTTTTGCATTTCAGATGGGTTGATAATGTACTGCAAACCATTTGAAGCACGAACATAGGCACGGAAGATACCAACTGGGATTTCTGAAAACACCCCATCACCAAACACCATGGTAATCTGGTCATTGGTTCTGCTGGTGGTAGAAAAAATTGGTCTTAGCATCGCAGTTTGTTCTGCGGCTGCTGAATAAATGTTTGGAGTATAGACCCATTCTCTACTGATACTGCCCACGTTGTCCAACTGGAACAACCAACGGTCTTCGTTGTTTACACCTTCAATGTTGATATTCACTGTGCGATTGGCAATACGTTCAGCCAAGTTGAAGTCTTGATTTTGTAGTGTGCCTTGCTTGAAGAAGAAAAAGAATCCGTTGTTGGCTGACTGATAACCCAACTGGTCATTGCGATACAATACATTGAATGTAGTATTGGGTTTAGGACTTGGTTCATAAATGTAATCTCGGCCAGCTGTGGTAGAAGTTGTAGCTTCAAATGGCATGTTTACGCCATCCACTGTGGCGGTATAGGGAATCACAGGCAAGAAGCCAGGCACTAAATTGATGCCATACTCACTGGTATCCACACCCAAAATAGTTTGACGATTGGACGGACGACCAATCTTTTGACTGCTGACCAAAGATGAATTAATAATAGCGTTCCACTGTTCTAACCAGTCAAAGTTTGTGGGATCTGCCCAGTTGACTGTGACGTTGGCTAGATTAACGCCATTGTAATCCACAACATTTTCTGTTGTGGTCACCGAAAATGCTTTGAGCAAGCCCTGTGCGGCTGTGTTGCGTTTGGCGGTGTAGCTGACCAAGTTGGCCAGACGTGTGACTGAGTCTCTGCGCTCGGCTGTGTCTAAATAGTTTTCACGTGTGTTTAGATCTGTGCGGAAGGCCAGTGCTTGGCCCATGAACGCAATAACATCCAGCAAGGCAATGTATTCTGACGATTCAATGTAGTCATTAAATGTTTCTGGATAGTACAGGCGCAGGTAATCGGTAAAACTCTTGCGTAGAGTTTCAAAGTCATAGCTTTGGAAGTCTGCTTCGCGATAGGTTTGATAGATTTGTTTCCAATCTTCTACACCAAATATCGCTGTTTGTCTAGTGGTTTTTGCCATTGCGTCTGGGCCTTGTATTCTTTATCTGTTATTTATGTAGATAAAAAACGGCGTAGTTATACGTAGCTGGCCGAACGAGTAGTTTGGTTAAAGAATACACTCAATATTTCAGCATCTACGCCGCCTACTGTTTGTATTTCTAACTCAATTAGCATACCATTTTCCTGTGGGTAAACATTTGTATTGCTGATGAATATTCTAGGATCGCCGCCGGCTACTCTTTGCACTTCATTTATAATACCTTGTTGAACAGCATCAACTTGATTTTCAAACAAGTAGTTCCATAGTACCGTACCATATCCTGGGCGGCCGGGCAGTTGGCCTTGACGAATGTTAAAAGCATTTAAGAGATCGCGCTTGACCAATTCAAAGTCCACTAGCGTGAATTTTTTGTATTGATTCTGTGTGTTAAAGCCAACAAAGGTAGTCATAATAATATTTATCCGCCTTGAGCTGGCCCATTATTAGGTGACGGATCGGGTCTGGGATAGCCTATTGCAGTGAGACTTGGCAGCCCACGACGCAATCTTTCATCATTTATATTGTCCCATACTATGTCATCATTTCCAGTGTATATTAACTTGTCGTCTGGTGTTTTAGAATACAGGCTAGATCCAATAGTTGCTGGCAAGATACTAGGTACTTTGGCATTACCTACAATGCGTTTGGCGGCAGCATCAAGTGTATCTGTGTTTACAGTATCAACAGCAGCCACAGGCGTGTATTCTTGAAGCATGGACGTATCTATTTTGGTCTGAGTGAGATTCACTGCAAATGCTCCATTCACAGCAGCGGCATCAAACTTAGATTTAATGTCAGCTGGTAGGCCTGGATTATTTTTTGCCCATTCTAGTGTGTTTGGCACACTTTTGGCAGCGTTAGCTGCTAACCCACTCAGTGCTTGTGGTGTTAACTTGTCAGTGGGAACACCCAACGACTTTAAATCCGCTACGCCAGCAGTCATCAAGCCCTGTTGTACTTTGTCTTGCAAGCCGGGATTGCTCAATAATCCGTCGAGACTTTTTACACCATCTTTACCAGTCCATACTGTGGGACTTTTTAATACACCAACGAGATCACTATTGCCTTGCCCTAAGAATGTGGCAGCAGTTCCTGGTTTGACCAAGCCCCATCGTTCCAGCTGACTGGCGTCAAGACCAAATTTGCCTGCACCTGCGTTATTACTAATGGTGTCAGCCGTTTGACCTACCAGCTTTGAAGCTTGAGCCAATGTTCCAGTTACATCAGGCAAACTCATACTGCCGAGCCCACTCAGTGCCGGACCTTGCTTGGCAAAGTCTGCTGCATTGATTCCGTCAGTGGGAGTAGACTTTATCAGTCCCGATAATGTGTTGACTGCAGAACTGGCCAAACTGCCTGCTCGTGCTGCCGCGCCAGTTAATGCGCCTGTGATAGCCGAAGTGGATGGTAATGAAAATCCAGCACCAGCTCCTGACAATGCTGCACTTATCGAAGCAGTACCAGCGCCAGCACCAGTAGTCAGTGAGTTAAATGCTGCCGCACCGCCTTGTAGTGCGCTGGCTACTTGTGTGCCTGCACCTTGTCCAAGTGTTCCTATACCAGCTGTGAGACTGTTTAAATTTGTTCCTGCTGGCAATCTACTAGATAACTCTGCTAGACCTTGTGTGAGTTGACTTTGTGCTGATGCTAATCCACCAGCAGCTTGTGTGGCTGGACTCAACACATCACCCACTCTGAATCCTGTAAGACCGCCGCTGGCTGTTTGTTGATCAAACACTGCCTTGGCTTGTTCAAATGTGGCGCCAGTAGGTGCCTTGACTTCAAACTTTTGTCCGTTGAATTCAAAGTTAAATATGCTCATGCTTTTCTCGCCAGTTCAAATCCAGCAGGCACAGGCACAGCACCAGGATTAGGTGGTGGCTGACCGTCTTCTAAAGGAATTTCAATATCTACACCTTTGTTGTGATAAGGATATGGTTCATGTGTGGGTGCTCGAGTCACAATGCTTTCTAACCCATCTGTGTCAACTGTCCATCCAGTGGCGCTGCTGAATGTAGTGTCATCTAAAATGGTTGCGGCCAAGTTGTTGGGTGCAGATACTGCATCTGCTGCTGGCCCGTTGAGGTCAATGCCGCCTGCTGTGAACTTTAATGCACTGCCACCATCCCAACTGCCATTGGCACTTTGCAAAGCAAGACTGCCGTCTGCTTTGATACCAATGTAACTTTTACTATACAGTTTTAAATTTTCTTGTGCTATCACAGTAAAGTCTGCATCAGCTTGCAACGTAATATCTTCTACTGCTTTGGCTTTGATACTGCCACCGGCATACATGTTGATATCTCTGTCAGCATGCAAGTTGATGTCTCCGCGTGTGCGCAAGTTGATTGAGTTTGTGGCATACACATCCAGTGTGCCTTGGGCGCCAAGTTCAAACCATGCTAGGCCGTTGGCATGAGTGATGTAGAAAAAGTCTCCGCTGTCACTCATTGTGATTTGATGTCCGGCTGTGGTTCTAAATCTCATCAATCTAGTGTTGCCGTCTATGTCACCGTCGTCCATCACAATACTATGACCGCCCACGCGACCAATTACGTTGAGGTCTTGTGGTTTGAGTTCTCCAGTTTCAATTTTTTTCTGTATTTCCCCCAGTTGCATGCCGCCTCGGTACACAGCAGGTCCTGGAGTACTAACACCAAACACAGCACTGGGACTTTCACGTTGGCTGCTACTTGATATAGGCCCACGTTGTGGATCTTTGATCAAGCCTTGTCGAAACATGGTTTCTGCTACTACAGAATGCACAGGTTTAGGGGCATTAAAGAATCTAGAATTTTCTTCTAATGCAATATTGTTGGTATTAATTTCAACTACTGGTAGTTGTTCTGCTCCGTCAAAATAAGCAGCTTGATTTGCATTTTCTGCAATCACTTGAGTTCTAACTGGTGCTGCACCAACGGCAGGAACCATGTGTCCTATACTTTGATCTGGTGCTGTGCCAATATAATAGCCTTGACTGCGGTCTCCGTTTACAAACACACACAGCACTGTAATACCCACATCTGGAGGTGTAAACCACATGCCGTAACTGTTGGAGTTGCCGTCAATGTATGAACCTATGCCTTGTTGCGGAGGGTTATAAGGGGTTGACCCAAAAAACTGTGGCATGTAACTCACAGTGGTCCACTTGGTTTCATCGTCTTCGCTGCCATCGCCAAATGCTGTGATATACACTTGTATACGTCCTGATCGTATTGAATCATTGGTATTTTTCACAATGCCGTAGAAAGGTCCAAACTCCGCAGGTACACCACCACGGTCCATTTTGTAATTTTGACTGCGCCCTCTACTGCGTTGAATTTGTTCTGCCATTGTTGTTCCTTAAAAATCTCTTGATATAATTTGTGGAGTTGATTGAACGCCTTCTATTGAATCTCTAGACAAACGCCCTGGCGGCACAAAAGGATCACCTACATCTAAGTTTTCTCCGCTGCTCGAAGTTGGAGGCAAAGGTGGCGGCGATGGCGATGCATTGTCATTAGGTCCAGGTGGTGCCATGTTTATATTTTGCGGCAAGTTACTGCTAGGGTTTACATTCAACTGCGGTGCCAATGATGCTTGCATTGCTGCCACTCTAGGATCTGAATCAGCAGTCAATCTACCTCTAGCATCTCTTTCAACTTCTTTAACAGGCAATGGAGCAGTAAGTGCTTTGTTTGATCCATCTGGCTTGGGT
>Ga0214919_10002353_pt1 | contig 29831 bp, 28 predicted proteins | sample LL1503_MetaG_FD_177994 | JGI IMG/M metagenome (GOLD analysis project Ga0214919, IMG submission 177994) | Freshwater microbial communities from Lake Lanier, Atlanta, Georgia, United States - LL-1503 | ecosystem: Environmental > Aquatic > Freshwater > Lake | place: USA: Georgia | collected... | reverse complement strand
CTTCTGCGAGTCGATTCGCCCAAGATTGTCCTCCGCCCCCGTTCCGATAAAGTAGAGGGGTGTCCAGTCCTCTCCCCATATCGGTCTGCATGATCTCTGGCCCTGATGCCGATCGGATCGGCCGAGCACTGGATAGTGTTCGGGGCTGGGTTTCCGACATTGTGGTGGTGGTGAATGATGATGTTGCCGACGGGACGGATAAGGTTGCCGAGCAGCACGGGGCCCGTGTTTTCCGTGAACCTTGGAAGGAGCATATCGCCCAAAAAAATTCGGCGGCGGAGAAAGCGCTCCAGCCCTGGGTTCTTGGTCTCGATTCCGATGAGGAGATTTCCTCGAAGCTGAAGAACTCGATTCACCGATTTTTTCTTTCACCAAAAGCGGAGGGCCCTGTGGCCTTGAGGATGGCTCGTTGTTCGCTCTTTCTTGGCCACTGGGTTCGACATGGTGACTGGTATCCAGATTGGCAGACACGGATTTGGCGTGCGGGTAAGGCAAAGTGGGGCGGGACTGATCCGCATGACCGACTATTAGTGGAAGGCAGAGTTGGAGCGGTGTCCGGGGATATTCTCCACTACTCGAATCCCTCCATTTCCAGCTATGTTTCCAAGATCAACTATTTTTCCGATCTTTATTTGGAATCTCGGCTTAAGAAAAAAGCAAAGTGGGCCCCTGCGGAGGCTACCTTTCGAGCCTTCTGGCGGTTTTTCAGAGCCTACTTCATTCGTCTCGGCTTTCTCGACGGCTTCCCCGGCTTTTACATCGCCGCCTCAACCTTCTACTCCACCCTTGTCCGCCACACCCGCCTTTTGGAGCACAAGCTTTCCAAAAAGCCCCTCCCGCCCAAGCCGTAGTTGCTAAAGGCGGCTCGGCTAGCTTGATGCAGTGAGTCTCTGCTGTTCCGCCATCTTCGCAAAATGACCCTTGGCTTTGAGAAGTTCCTCAAAAGTTCCGCGTTCCACGATCCGACCGTGGTCCAAGACGATGATCTCATCCATGTTAGCGAGGGTCGAGAGGCGATGGGCGATACAGATAACGGTTCTTCCTTCCTCCAGTGAATCGATGGCAGTTTGGATCTCCTTTTCTGCACGGGAATCCAACGCAGCGGTCGGTTCGTCTAGAACGAGGATCGGAGCGTTACGGACAAATGCCCTAGCAATTGCGACCCGGGCTTTTTGACCACCAGAAAGAAGCTGTCCACGCTCCCCGCATGGGGAATCGTAACCAGCTGGCATCTGCAAGATGAAGTCGTGAGCATAAGCGTGCTTGGCCGCTTGTTCGATCTCCTGCTGGGTTGGATTCTCTTTGCCAAAACCAATGTTGATGCCAACGGGCAGGTTAAAGAGGACCACGTCCTGGCTGACTAGAGCCATCTGGTGAAGTAAGTCTTTTGTCGCGTAGTCGCGCAAGTCATGGCCGTCGAAAAGCAACTTGCCCTTCGTCGGATCGTAAAAGCGCATTAGGAGGTTGATCAGCGTGCTTTTGCCTGAACCACTTTCTCCCGCTAGGCCTATCTTTTTCCCTTTCGGAATCTCTAAGCTAATATCGTGGAGAACATCGGTATGTCCGTAAGAAAAAGTTACATTTTGCATGAGGATCCCCTCTCGAAAGGATTGTAAGGGGCGGGGGTTGACGGGCTCGATCACCGTAGGTTTTTCCGAAAACAGCTCTTCCAGTCTCTGAGTGCTGACTGTGGTCATCTGGAGGGTGAGATGTAGATTGGCAATACGCTTAATCGATAGAGGAGCGAGAAGGAGAGCGCTGAGGAAGGCAACGAGATTACCGGGCTTAGCGCTGGTGGAGAAAACGAAAATAAGAAGAAATCCGATCCCCAGCATCGCTAAAATCTCGATCAAGGGATTCAGTAAATTTCGGGTCTGGGCTGTCTTCACGCTCATCTCTACCCCGAGATTGGCCTGATCACGGAAGGATCGAAGTTGGAGAGCCTCCATCGCATAAGCCTTGACGATTCGGACTGCAGCGAGAGCTTCTAAAAGTCCGCCACTTTGGGTCACGGCCAAGCCCGTAAATTTCTTGGTCAGAGCCTTTAGTCGCCGACCACTTGAGACAACCGGGACAACGACCAGAGGCAGCATGCAGACAGAAATAAGGGTTAGCTTCCAGTCGATCACCAACATGCTGATCAGAATACTCAAAACAGCAAAAGGCTCGCGAATGGTGTCGATAAATCCGTTGGTCATCGCGGTATAGATGGCACTGGTGTCAGCAGTGATCCTTGCGTAAAGGTCTGCGACCGACATTTTTTGAAAAAAGGCCATGGAAAGTTCCTGAGCCTTACGCAGGGCGGCAACTTGCATGTCTCGGATGACTCGAGCACTGACCCAGGTCAAGCAGTAGGTGCTGAAGTAGCTGGCCATAGCCCGAAGACCCATGACAAGTGGAAGAAGAGAGAAGCCGCCAAGCATCTGCTTCCAGGTGATTTTCTGACCCATCCGCGGGAGCCATTCGTCCGAAGCGGCTTGGAAACTTTCTTTGATGGCCACCCCTTTTTCTTTCAGAGCGGTCTCTATTTTTTTGTCGAAAGAAACGGTTTCGGTGGCGGTGATCGATTCGACCTGGGCCACTGGCGGGGTTTGAGCTGGAGAGGGGGTCAAACGGTTGAACAGGGTATTGATCGACAAAACAAACAAACCGTTGGAGACACCAAAGAAAATGCTTAAGGCAATCCCGAGGACGAACCGAAAGCGGTACGGCTTGAGGTAAGGGACTCCAAACGCCCAAATCTTTTTCAGCTCTTGCACTAGGCCAAGCTAACAGAACTCCCCCTTCGTTTCGAATTCTGAATTTGTCTCCACGCAGTACGCCTCATGTGATGCAAAAAAGTTTGTGATTCCTCTCGAGGAAATATTGGATAAACTGAGCATCGGTATGAAGTGCATCATTCTTGCTGGCGGGCTGGGAACTCGCATCAGCGAAGAAAGTGGATCCCGACCCAAGCCGATGGTGGAAATAGGTGGCAAACCCCTTCTTTGGCATGTGTTGAAGATCTACTCCGCCCATGGCATTCGAGATTTCATCATCTGCACCGGCTACAAGGGATATGTGATTAAGGAGTATTTTGCGAACTACTTTCTGCACATGTCAGACGTGACCTTCGACATGCAAAAGAACTCTATGGAAGTCCACCAGCGCAATGCGGAACCTTGGAAGGTGACCGTGGTGGATACTGGGGAGTCCACCATGACGGGCGGGCGCCTGAAGAGGGTCCAAAGCTACGTCCCGAAAGAAACCTTTTGTATGACCTATGGGGACGGGGTGGGTAATGTGGACATCACGGCAGTGATCCGAGCTCATCAGGCGGCCGGCAAGAAGGCCACAGTTACAGCTGTCCAGCCGCCCGGGCGCTTCGGGGCCATGCATGTCGAGGAAAACGCGGTGACCCATTTTGTGGAAAAACCGGAGGGGGATGGAGGATGGATCAACGGAGGCTTTTTTGTGCTGGAGCCAAACGTCCTGGATTTGATTTCCGGAGATGAGGTGATCTGGGAGCGGGAACCGCTCCAGGGTCTGGCCTCCTCAGGGCAACTCCATGCTTTTCGCCATCAGGGCTTCTGGCAACCGGTGGACACAATGCGCGATCGTCAATACCTCGAGGATCTTTGGGTCGCAGGTAAGTCGCCTTGGAAAAATTGGTGATATTGCCAGGCGTTTTTCGTGGGAAGCGCGTTTGGCTGAGTGGCCACACTGGGTTCAAGGGGTCATGGCTTTCCGAGTGGCTTCTTCAACTCGGAGCCGTTGTACACGGCTATGCTTTGGCTCCCGACACAGGCCCCGCTCTCTTTGATCAGCTCGGCCTAGCCGGACGTATTGAACATGAAGTAGCTGATATTCGGGACGCCGAGGGGCTCGGGCGCTCCATTCGCTCCTTCCGGCCCGATTTTGTCATCCATATGGCCGCTCAGCCTTTGGTGCGCCGTTCTTACGCGATTCCCGTGGAGACCTATGAGACCAACGCGATGGGTACGATCAACGTCCTGGAATCGTTGCGTGGAATCTCCCACCCCTGCGCTGCCGTGATCGTCACAACCGACAAGTGCTATGAAAATCTTGAGTCGGGTCGCGCATACCAGGAAAGCGATCCTCTAGGAGGACATGATCCATACAGTTCCAGTAAGGCCATGGCTGAAATTGCTACGGCTGCTTATCGAAACTCTTTTTTTCAAAAAGGGCCAGTTCGTCTTGCCAGCGCCCGTGCCGGCAATGTCATCGGCGGCGGTGATTGGGCCGAGGATCGTATTGTACCTGATGCCATGAGAGCATTGGAGATGGGTAAAACAATTGCTGTCCGCAATCCCAAGTCGGTTCGGCCATGGCAGCATGTCCTTGAGCCCCTCAGTGGATACCTGACATTGATTGCGCGTTTGGCTGAGGATCCGGCGGTCGCGGTTTCTTTCAATTTCGGCCCTGGACCTGAGTCAAACCGAACCGTTGAGGATCTTGTCGCCGAGCTACTGAAACATTGCAAGGGATCCTGGAGGGATGCTTCCGATCCCCAAGCTCCGCATGAAGCCAAGTCACTTAGCCTTTCTATTGCTCGGTCCGAGGCCATCCTGGATTGGCGGCCGAAGTGGGGCTTTGTGCAAACTGTTGAAAAAACAGCTGCGTGGTATCGGGATGTTCGGGAGAACAAGGCAACCCCTCTTGATATCACCCGTCGCCAGATTGTTGATTACACCACATGAGCAACCCCCTTCTCCAACTCAAAGAGGAGATCCTGCGTCTTACCCGTGAGTATTCAAAACTCGCCCACGCAGCACAGCGACCCGGTGCCGACACAAGTCGTGCACCGTTTATTCCGGGGGAGACAACTGTTCCCTACGCTGGCCGCGTTTTCACGGAGGACGAGGTCGAGGCCGCCGTTGGAAGCACGTTAGATTTCTGGCTAACGCTTGGACCGGAGGGGGAGGCCTTTGAAAAAGAATTGGCGGCTTTTTTGGGGGTAAAATACTCACTTCTCGTGAACTCGGGTTCCTCGGCAAATCTTGTGGCTCTCTCCGCGCTGACCACACATAAACTCCCAGATCACAAGAGAATCAAGCCTGGCGATGAGGTGATCACGGTAGCCGCAGGATTCCCCACGACCGTTGCCCCGATTCTTCAGAGCGGAGCGATCCCCGTTTTCGTTGATAACGACCCCGCCACTGGCAACATCCGCGCGGACCAGCTGGAGGCCGCATTCAGGCAAGGAAAGACAAAGGCCGTGATGATCGCCAGTGCACTGGGGAATCCTTTTGATGTCGCCACTGTTCTTGAGTTTTGCCGCAAATATGACCTCTGGCTGATTGAGGATAACTGCGATGCCCTCGGGTGCACTTACTCCATGCCGATCCAGAGGGCCAAGGCGCTTGGAATCACAGAAAACTCTCCTGGTATCGCAGAAAATGGGACGCACATCACCCGTTACACAGGCACCTGGGGGGACATCTCCACCCAGTCATTCTATCCACCGCATCATCTGACCATGGGGGAAGGTGGTGCCGTGAATATCGTTTCTCGGCCACCCCTCAAAACCTACGCCGAGAGTTTCCGTGATTGGGGTCGAGACTGCTGGTGTCCATCCGGTAAGGATAATTCTTGTGGCAAACGATTCGGATGGAATCTCGGCGAACTCCCTCCAGGGTACGACCACAAGTACACCTACAGCCACCTTGGCTACAATCTCAAGCCGCTTGATCCGCAAGCCGCTATTGGACGAAAGCAACTGCTGAAACTCCCAGCATTCATCCAGGCCAGGGAGCAAAACTGGGAATACTTGCGCGCCGGACTGGATGATCTCTCCGATGTCTTCAACTTCAGTCTGCCGACACATGCAACCGCATGGAAAAAGACCTCGACCCTTGACCTTCGAGCTTCGACTTTTGAGTGGGACAAAACTGATTCTCGTACCCACTGTAGTTGGTTCGGCTTCATGCTTCGTGTGAAGCCCTCAGCGTCCTTCACCCACACCGACTTGGCGCGCCATCTCGATGAGAAAAAAATTGGGAACCGGATGTTTTTCGGCGGGAATTTACTCCGGCAGCCGGTCTTCGTGCAGCTCCGCAAGGACCGCCCCGAGTCATTTCGTGTAGTAGGAGAGATGAAGGGCGCGGACGAGATCATGAATCAGGCCCTTTTCTTGGGAACCTATCCGGGGCTCACGAAGGAGATGATGGATTACGAGATTGAGATCATCCGGAACTTCGTGCGGAGCTTCTAACTCTCGAAAGGGAAAACTCGCCCGTGTCCCTTCCCCCGCTACCCAAGGAAGATCTAGAGCATGTTCTTGCTCATACTCGGCCTCATTGGGAGCATTTGCGTGGCGGTAGGATTTTTGTGACCGGAGCCACTGGCTTCTTCGGCATCTGGCTTTTGGAAAGCTTTGCTTTTGCTAATAGAAGTTTAGACCTTGGGGCCAAGTTGGTGGGGTTATCTCGTAATCCAGAAGCTTTCTATAAAAAGGCTCCCCATCTTGCCCAAGAAAGTTCGATCGCTTTACATCGCGGGGACGTCCGTGATTTTGATTTTCCCCGAGGATCTTTTACCCACGTCATTCATGCGGGCACAACTTCCTCGGCTCCTGTCCCGCCATCCGAAATGTTGGATACGATCACTCGAGGGACAAAGCGCACGCTTGAGTTTGCCGTGTCTGCAGGTGCCAAGCGTTTTCTCTTTGTGAGCTCTGGCGCAGTTTACGGAAAGCAACCCTGGGAGATCACGCATCTCCCCGAATGTTATCAGGGAGCTCCCAATCCGATGGATCCCAATTCCGCCTATGGAGAAGGCAAACGGGTCGGTGAACTCTTGTGTGCCATGGCTCACAAGGACAATGGTTTGGAAACAGCGATTGCACGCTGCTTCGCATTTGTTGGCCCTCATCTCCCGCTGGGCGCCCACTTCGCCATTGGGAACTTCATCCGCGATGCCATCAAAGGGGAGCCAATCAAGGTTAAGGATGGCAGCCCCTACCGCTCCTACCTCTACGCTGCCGATCTCGCTATCTGGCTTTGGACCATTCTCTTCAAGGGAGAGGCCTGTTATCCCTACAATGTCGGCTCCGATCAGGAGATCACAATTGCCGAACTGGCTCAAATCGTTGCTTCAGCTCTTGGTGGTTCTGTTGCATCGTCCACTTCAGCATTGAAATTCAGTTCCCCAGCAACTCGCTATGTTCCCAATGTGAGCCGCATCGAAAAAGAACTGGGCCTGGCTCCCGTGATAAAGTTAAGCGATGCACTTCAACGCGTTGCGGCTTGGTTGCGACAATGAAGCCTCACCGTATTTTGCTGACGGGAGCGTCAGGAACCCTTGGGCGCAACTTCCTTGAGCTTGCCGGGAACGATCCCAATTTGGAAATCCTTGTCCTGCTCCGATCGGAAAGCAGATTCCATTTCAAAATCAGCACAGCCACCGGGTGGATGCCGCGAGTGTCGAGGGAAGTGGGGGTTTCGAAGACTTTGACATGGATCCAAGAGACCGAGAATCAATGATGTCCGGCAATATGGCATGGCGCAGCAAGGCTGGAGGTCCATTCGTTCTCGCAGTTTTCGGGACGGCGGCGCTTCCCCGAGCGGCGGGTTGTCTTTTTTACGGCCTCGTCGTTTTGCTGTGCACCGAAGATCGACAAACCAGGACCTACGCTACACCATTGGCATAGCATTCTGACGAACTCATCGGGCGGATTGAAAAGATGAGTTCTGTCAAACAGCTATGGCAATTTATCGAGAAAAAAACTACGAGAAAATAAGCAATGCCGGGGAAAAATATATATGTGACGATGCCAAGCCTTCCGCCGCTGGTTGAGCTTGTTCCCTATTTGGAAAAAATTTGGTGCAATAAAGTTTTAACAAATGGGGGCCCCTATCATCAGCAATTAGAAAAAGACCTTTGTGACCATCTAGGGGTCAAACATATTTCCCTATTCGCCAACGGAACTATTGCCTTGGTAACGGCATTGCAAACACTGCGCATCACGGGTGAAGTTATCACTACCCCGTACTCATATGTCGCCACGTCGCATTCATTGCTTTGGAATGGAATTAAACCGGTTTTCGCTGATATCGATCCAAATACACTAAACCTTGATCCAGCAAGGATTGAGGCAGCCATCACCCCCCAGACTACGGCCATCATGCCGGTGCATTGCTATGGCCATCCATGTAATGTCAAAGCCATCCAAAAAGTTGCCGACAGCTACAACCTTAAAGTCATCTACGATGCCGCCCACGCATTCGGCGTAAAAGATGCCGTAGGCAGCGTCCTCAATCACGGCGATTTGTCAGTGTTGAGCTTTCATGCCACCAAGGTATTTAATACATTTGAAGGTGGTGCCATCGTCTGTCCTGACGCCAAGACCAAGGAGCGCATTGATCAACTTAAGAATTTTGGTCATGTGGGCGAAGTCACCGTTGTTGCCCCAGGTATTAACGGCAAAATGAGTGAATTCAATGCGGCTCTGGGGCTGTTGCAGTTAAAATATATAGACCAAGCCCTTGCACGGCGCAGAGAAATAGACACAGCCTACCGTGAGCGATTAAAGGGCGTGAAAGGTATTCGTTGCTTAAATGATTCGGGCGAGAAAGTGGCCAACTACGCTTACTTCCCGATTTTGGTACAAGCAGACTATCCAATCCGTCGAGACGACCTTTACCAAAAACTGAAGGATATTGGCATCCATCCTCGTCGCTATTTTTATCCTTTGATTTCGGATTTTCCAATGTATCGGGGATTGCCATCCGCCCACAAAGAGAATCTGCCGGTGGCGACAGCTGCAGCGCAACAAGTGCTCTGTCTGCCAATCTACCCGGATCTGGAAATGACGGCGGTTGACGAGGTTACTCAATTTATTGCATGCCAATAAAAGTGGATATAGGCAAACCGAGAGAAAGGATGGGGGAGTCAAGATGAGACTTGCAATCATGCAGCCATATTTCTTGCCATATATCGGTTATTGGCAACTAATAGCTGCAGTTGATGTGTTCGTCGTATATGACAACATAAAATACACTAAAAAAGGTTGGATCAATCGAAACCGCTTTCTGGTCAATGGTAAGGAAGCACTTTTCAGCCTTCCGCTGCGGAAGGACTCGGACTTCCTCGATGTGAACCAGCGATATCTCGCGGATTCCTTCGACCGGGAGGATCTAATCAGACGCTTCCGAGAGGCTTACCGGAAAGCCCCTGAGTTTCATGCCTTCATGCCTTTCCTTGAGGATCTCATCCGTTTTTCATCGAACAACCTTTTTGACTACATTCTGAACTCAATTTATAGAATCTGCGAATTTCTTGGACTTAAAACCAAAGTGATAATATCGTCGCACATCGACTGCGACCACTCACTCAAATCCTCGGATCGGGTTCAAGCCATCTGCAAGGCGCTCTGCGCAGACACCTACATCAATCCAATCGGCGGAACAGAGCTTTATTCAAAAGAAAGCTTTGCGCAGAAGCAGATTGCTTTGCAGTTCCTCCAGCCGAATCTATCCGAATATCCTCAGTGTGATAACGCATTTTTCCCGCGCTTATCGATTGTTGATGTGGCCATGTTCAACACTGGCGAACGATTGAGACAGCAAGTTTCAAGCGGCTACAAGCTCAACTAATTTTCGGCAATAGGCTCGAACTCTTCTAACAAATGTTCAACTGGCACAAACTGGGAAAAATATTCGATCCTACTGCTTATCCTGACCGTTCATGGCTGAAGGAATTTGCCCAAGGGCCCGCCAGTCTGGTCTTCGAAAACTTTGTTCGAATCTATTTCTCGTGTCGCCCGGCGCCGGATGCCAACGGAGCCTACGTTAGCAACTCAGCTTGGGTTGATCTGGATCGTCGCGATTTGCGCAAGATCCTTCGAGTTGCAGAAACTCCTGTGTTGAGCCGGGGTGGTTGCGGGGAGTTTGACGAATTTGGGGTTTACCCAGTTTCACCCATACGTAACGCCGACAAAGTCTGGCTTTATTACGGAGGCTGGACGAGGTGCGAATCGGTTCCATTCAACGTGGCGATCGGACTCGCTACCAGCCGTAACGAGGGTGTAACATTCGAAAAATACGGACGTGGACCCATCCTCTCATTCTCACCCCATGAGCCATTTATCCTGAGCGGTCCAAAGATTCGCCGATTCAACGAACGTTTTTACTTATTCTACATAGCTGGGAAACAATGGATCATCGAAAACAACCATCCCGAGCCGGTTTATAAGATTCGGATGGCTTTCTCCGAAAACGGCGTGGATTGGACGAAGCATGGAGATGATCTCATTCCGGACGTTTTGGGTGTTGAAGAGGCTCAAGCCAGCCCGGATGTTTTTTTCGCGGGTGGTAAATACCACATGTTCTTCTGCTATAGGCACGGGAGAAACTACCGCAATTCGGAGCGTGGCTACCGAATTGGGTATGCGCACAGTACTGATTTGAATCTGTGGATTCGTGATGATGACCAAGCTGGGTTGGTCCCATCAAAGGATGGCTGGGATGCCGAAATGGTCAGTTATCCGCACGTTTTGCAGATGGATGGTAGGACTTTCATGTTTTATCTTGGAAATTCCGTCGGTCGTTGGGGATTTGGTGTCGCTGAATTAGAGAGTAAGTTGGCATGAGGTGGAGAAAACTTGGTTTAGTGTTTGACCTTGCAAAAAACCGTTTGCCTAAGGGTTGCATCGGGTTTGCGCAGTCCCCGCAGCCGGTAGTATTTGAGGATTTTATCCGAGTTTACTTTTCAACCCGAGTTGTAGAACCTAAAAATGGAAAGTTTATCAGTGAAGTAGTGTTTGCCGACTTAAAGTCAGACCTATCGGAGGTAATCCGAGTCTCGGATCGACCAGTTATCGAACGCGGCCGGTTGGGATGTTTCGACGAGCACGGTATTTTTCCGATGAACGTAATAAAACGCGGTGCAGAGCTTTGGGCATACACCTGCGGTTGGAGTCGGCGTGTTTCGGTTTCAGTTGAAACCGGGATCGGTTTGGCCGTGAGCAAAGATGGCGGATTAAGCTTCGTGCGTGTGGGGAATGGTCCAGTGCTTACCAGCTCACCAAAAGAACCGTATTTAGTCGGTGATGGATTTGTATTCCAGCACAGCGACTTGTATCACATGTGGTATATCTTCGGAACGAGTTGGCGTTCTAATAAACAAGGGAGTGTGCCAGAGCGAACTTACAAAATTGGGCATGCAGTATCCAAGGATGCAATTGCTTGGAGGAAAACTGAAGAAGGCTCTGCGATTATTCCCGACGCGATAGGGGAAATGGAAAGCCAAGCCTTGCCTTGCGTTATTAAGATCGGGGATTTTTATCATATGTTTTTCTGCTTTAGAGACTCCTTTGACTTTAGAACCAATCCCACACGTGGTTACCGACTCGGACATGCGTTCTCTAAGGACTTAAAGAATTGGGTGCGCGATGATCAGGCTATCCCCCTCAAGCAAAGCCATGATTCATGGGATTCGGACATGAGGTGTTATCCGAGCGTCTTTGAGTCGTGGGGAGAAACGTATTTGCTCTACAATGGAAACGAATTTGGCCGGCATGGATTTGGGGCCGCCATTCTCGAGAAATGAATGATCCCAGTATCAGTCTGAATACATCGGACGCGGTAGCAATCGAATTGCATCTGCGGCAGTGTGACGAGAGGTTTTACCCGCGTCTCTCTGGCCGGGTCGATCTTGGTAATTACGCCAAAAAATTAGCCTTGTTTGCCGATCGGTTTGAGGCGTGGCAGAAAAATCGCCTCGTCGGGCTAATTGCAGCTTACCTCAACAACCCCACAAGCCGTCAGGGCTTTATTTCCAGCGTCAGTGTCTGTGGTGATTTTGAACGAAGGGGGCTTGCTTCAGAGCTGATGCAAAAGTGCATCCAGCTTGCTAGGGATAAAGATCGGAATATGCTTGAACTCGAGGTGAGCGAGATCGATAAGAGCAAGCGAGCTTTTTACCTCAAGCATGGATTTGCATTGTCGGGTAAGGGCAGAAGCGGGTTCTCGCGAATGGAATTAAGACTTTTAAATAATGAGCACACAACGCGATTTTAATAATGAGTTCGGTGATGGGGCAGGGCGGAAATACGCTTACAGCTTCGATTTCGATGTGATGCATCACTTTATGGTTGAAGCTTTTCGGCCGCTGCTTTGCTCAGGCAGTGCACTTGAGCTTGGCAGCTTTAAGGGAGACTTTACCAAACGCCTACTATCGTTGTTTCAGGCCATCACTTGCGTTGAGGCTTCGGAGGTCGCCATCGCGGAGGCTAAGCAAAGGACTCCAAAAGGCGTTCGTTTTATTGAAACAACCTTTGAGAAGCTTCAGCTTACAGAGAAGTTTGATAATATCTTTTTGACCCATGTGTTGGAGCACGTCGATGATCCGGTTCGGATTTTGGAACGCATCAACAACGAGTGGCTTTCGGATGCCGGCCGCCTTTTTCTCGTCTGCCCCAACGCAAACTCACCATCCCGGCAGATTGCGGTCAAGATGGGGCTCATCAGCCATAATGCGGCTGTCACCCCGGGAGAGGCCCAGCATGGGCACTGTCGCACCTACTCCATGGATACCTTGGAACGGGATGCCGTGGCGAGTGGTCTTCGGGTGGTTCACCGTTCTGGCATCTTTTTCAAGGCCTTGGCAAACTTCCAGTGGGATCAATTGCTGCAAACGGACATCATTTCCAAAGAATATCTGGAGGGATGCTACAAGCTGGGGCAGCAGTATCCGGATCTGTGTTCCAGTATCTTCCTGATGTGCGAGCGTGGAGAAAAGAAATGAAGGTCTCATTTGTAGTTGCGGTATATCAGAACGAGGGAGCAATCACCAAAACGCACGAAAAGATTAGAGCTGTCTTCGCCAGTGACCTTCCTCAGCATGAATGTGAGGTCGTCTTTGTGGATGATGGCTCTAAGGATGAGTCTCTAAAAGAGATCCTGAACCTGAGGCAACAGGATACACGGGTAAAGGTGGTCACTTTTACCCGAAACTTCGGTCAGATGGCCGCTATGTTGGCAGGATTCAAAGAGGCCACGGGTGATGCCGTTATCAACATCTCCGCCGATTTGCAAGATCCCGTGGAATTGATTCCTCAGATGGTGGAGAAGTGGCAAGGAGGAGCCGAAACCGTCATTTGTTATCGAACAGATCGTGCAGATACGTGGGCGGCGAAGCTTTTTTCTCGCTTGGCCTATGGGGTTTTACGCATCTCATTGCCACAGCTTCCGCCTGGCGGCTTCGACTTCGTATTGATGGATCGAAAAGTTATGGATGAATTCAATGCTATTGATGTAAGGCATCGTTTCTTTCAGGGGGATTTGCTGTGGACGGGATACCGCACCAGCTTTATCCCTTATGTGCGCCTTCAGAGAACGATCGGTAAATCTCAATACAATTTTGGCAAGAAACTTAAGAACTTTTTAGATGCCGTGCTGGACGCATCTTACTTGCCCATCCGGTTTATTTCCCTCGTCGGGATAATAACGGCTGCAATAGGTGCCCTATATAGCGCCACCATTGTCTTGAGTTGGCTACGAAGCGAAACACCATTTCAAGGTTGGGCTCCCTTGATGATCGTGATCTTACTTGTGGGAGGGATGATCATGGTAATGCTTGGAGTGATCGGAGAATATGTATGGCGGATAAACGAAGAAGTGCGAAAAAGGCCAAACTATGTTGTCAGGGATAAGTTTCTTTGAGCAAAAACTTACAGTGCACAATCGTCGATGGAATAAAGTGCTATAGCCCGGAAGTCGCTAGAGCCTACACTGATTATCCGGACACGGGCTTTGACCTTACTAACGAAAACGCTGAAAGCAGCTTCTGGGTCAGCTCGAGAAATCGTCTATTCAAAAGAATTGTTCAAAGCCACTTGGTGCCGACAAGTAAAACGAGATTTCTGGATATTGGTTGTGGCACCGGCAATTTCATTCAACAAATCGCCAAAAACAAAAATATGGAGATAACGGGTTCGGAGATTTACCTCAAAGGACTTGCGTACGCGAAGAAAAACCTACCAGGTGTCGACTTCGTTCAGTTCGATGTGACACAAGGGAAAATTGGGGAGAAGTTCCACATCATCACCGCGTTCGACGTCCTTGAGCATATTGAAAACGACAATGCTGCTCTATCCAATATAAGCCAAATGCTCAAAAAGGACGGAGTATTAATAGTCAGCGTTCCGCAGTACATGTTCCTCTGGAGTAAATTGGATGAAATCGTCAAACACAAACGCAGATACTCTAGACGCGAACTGGTGGCAAAGCTAAAAGCAAACGATTTTGATATTGGTTACGTCACTTCTTTCTTATTTATTCTTTTTCCATTAATGCTGATTTCTCGCCTGTTTGATAAAGCGGACGATGAATTGCCAACTAATGAACGAGAACTTGAGAAGAGAGTCACATTTTCAGGTTTCTTGAATAAGATTTTCGATTTCATCATGAAAGTCGATGAGGCCTTGATAAGTATAGGAGTTTCTCTTCCTTTTGGAGGAACACTAGTGGCGGTGGCCAGAAAAAAACGCTAAAGTTTTATAAGCGCAACAAAGCAGATTCAAGAAGTTTGGCAGGTAAAACCATGCGTAAAATACAAAATAGACAGTACAAGAACATCATTGCTTAAGTATCGAAATCCTATAAATTCTCGCTCATTAAATACCTCAAGACCAATTGTGTTAAATTAATTCCCTTGAAGGGCAACGAAAGGCTGACACAGCATTTGCCCACGGCAAATGTATGACGGATTTTAAGACGTAAGAGTCGTCCTAAAAGTGCTAAATCTTTCGTTCAGTAAAACATTTTCAAATTCAGAACAACCGACACGTAGTGAGGTTGTTAGGACATTGGCTCTGATTGTAATCGCCGGTTTTGCAATTGCCGTTCTCTACCATTTTCTGATAAGCCGATTCGGCTATGGTTACCCTTACAGCACATTTCTTTTTCGCCCCGAAGACAGATTCAATGATTTTAAAAACTCGTTACGTTGCATTGATCATTCCTTAGGCGGCCCAAGCTGGGATCCATTAATGCAAAGTCCATATTGGAAAACGGGATGGCCGTTTATTACATTACTATACTACCCATTTCTTCCCTTTGGACTAAATTGGGGAACAGCAATTTTCATATCTTTATTCGTCATCGTAATCTCAATGTTTTCATGGATCAATCTAGAATACCTAACAATAAAACAAAGAGTCTTTTACTCCTTAATTTTCTCGTTTTTTACTTACCCCTCTCTTTTCGCAGTCGATAGAGCCAACGCAGAAATGATTGTCTTCGCTTTTCTCGCGATATTCTTATGTTGCTATCGCAAGCATAGCCACTTCTTTGGATTGGTAGCTCTTGGCTGTGCAATTGCACTGAAGGCGCACCCAGCAGTATTTCTTGTCCTACTTGCTTGTGACCGGAAGATAAAAGACCTCTTTTTCGTCGGACTGTTATCAATAGGACTGAACCTGATTGCTGCAGCTACACTTCCAGGAGGACTTTCACACAACCTGAGTAATAGCTTTTCTGATACGGTATCTCTTTACCAAAAAAATTATGTCATTGGCAACGAGGGGTTAAAATTTGGCAACTCCTTGTGGGGCGTGGAAAAAGTGGCTCTGTTTTGCCTAAATTCAAGTAGTGCTGCCATTAGTGAATTAGGCTCAACTTTCACAAAGTTACAATTACCCTATCTGTGCTTTTCTATAATAATATTTTTGCTAACATGCTTCTATATTCTTTATTTCAAAACAGAATGGTGGAAGAGAGTTGCGCTTTTGACATTCTCGATGATTCTTTTGCCTTATGTTTCGGCCGACTACCGCCTTTTGCACATATATTTTCCCATGTTCTTTTTTATAAACAGCAAGAATCGCAGCAATTTCACAAAATATTTTATAATCATGCTCGGACTCCTGCTTATTCCAAAATGTTATTATCATCTGCCTTTTTGCAACGAGGCCACCATTCAAATTGTCCTCAATCCTCTCATTATGGTCAGTGTGATGCTGATGATTATTTGGGACGATTTTCTCTTAAGAAGGCGCGAAAACTGCTAATTATTAATCTCTAAAAATACTACAAAGTGGAGCACTTATCAAATTGTGACTATTGTATCCGGCTACACTATTAAAACACTTGATGCGGACGGGATATGCCATGTCTTCATGGTGATGGGCGCGCCTCGATACATCTCAATGAGGCATTTGGAAGAAAATCTAGGGTAAAGAGGGTTTTTTGTCACAAGTCACAGCGGTGTGGGACTTGGGTGGAGAGCCGCGTTAACCTCAGCAGCATATGCAAAAGGGACAAGATATAGTAAGGGCACAGAAGATCATGGATGCTTCAGCCCGCCACTCCTGCTTTAGTGAGGCGGATTTGGTTGTTTGGCCTTCGATCGTCTTCCTTGATTGGGAGGAGCGTTATCCATGCTAAAGTGTTTCTGGCGAGGAGATCAAAATTGGCAATCTTGCGTGTCTTGTTGAAAAAACTTTGTACAGAAAGGGTCAAGAGACTATTATTTTAGTGAAACCCAGCAGCGGACCAAATCGAGATGATCCTTCACTAACCAGGCCAAGGAATAAGATTGGGCCGGCGGCCTAGCTAGGTATAATACAAACACTAAGATGCGGGGAAAAGAGAGTCCCTTAATAGTGCAAAAAATACGAAACATACTTCAATATAAAATATAATACGGAATAATATTCATGCTTAAAAGACTATTGATCTCGATCAAAAAAAAGTTAAGGCAACACTATAAGAAAAATGTAAAACACTTAGTGTTTTTTCATATCCCTCGAACAGGAGGATCCAGCGTTTGGCATGCATTAGCAGTGGGTGCTTCTATGCATCAAATTAGCATTATAGATTTATATCATATTGGTGCAGTCCAGTTCTCTAACAGTTCAAAAACATTGGAGGCGCTAAATGATTGGCAGGGATTGCTTCGAAAGCAAACTTGTTTAATTCATCATCATACAGAAATCAAAATCCAGAACTATTTTGATAGCCCACCTCTTTATGCGACAATTGTGCGAGATCCTTTTGATCGATTCATCTCTGACATAAAACATCTTTCGGCGTACATGCGATCTCAAAATCGCTCAAAAGAAATAGTTGTAGGAGAGTCGGAATTAATGCGAGATATGGCGAATCCTTCGATAGATATTCATTCCTTAATCGATATTTATAGCAGATCTGATTATTTTCAAAACTACTATCGAAACTGGTTCGGCAAGTTGCTTTTGGGACGAAATGGATTCGGTGGCGATGAGGTCATTAAAGATGTCTATGACCCGCGCTTCCCCGCCTATGGTAGAAAAGCATTCATAAATATTTCATGTTTTACCGACTTAAACAAAGCCTTGCACGCAATTGCCAATTCGTTTGGAATTCCGCTAGACCATGTTCAGCTGGGCCATTTGAATAAAACACAAAAAAAACATTCGATTGAAGAGATGCGCTTAAAGTATGGGCTTCGGTTTGAAAAAGACTACTCTTTTTTAAAAGATATCGGATTTCATTATAAAATATGATGCTAACGAAATATAATATCAAGGTTTCTGATTATATAGTCGCCACGCTGGCTTCTCATGGGATCCGCCACGTATTCATGGTGACGGGTGGAGCGGCAATGCATCTCAATGATGCACTTGGAAGAGAATCCAGGATCAAGAAGATTTTCTGCCATCACGAACAGTCCTGCTCGATGGCCGCGGAGTCGTATTTCAGGGTTTCCAGCCGAATCGCCGCGGTTAATGTGACGGCCGGTCCCGGAGCTACAAATGCGATTACTGGAGTCTACGGAGCCTATGTCGACTCAATGGCAATGATCGTTCTCTCCGGACAGTCGAAGCGTGAAACCTTGGTGAGTTCGACCGGGCTTCCATTGCGTCAACTCGGTGATCAGGAGGTGAACATTGTGGAGATGGTAAAGGAAATCACCAAATATGCTGTGCTGGTCGATGATCCATCGACTATACGCTATCACTTGGAAAGGGCGCTCCACCTAGCCCTGCAGGGGCGCCCCGGCCCCGTCTGGTTGGATATTCCCATTGATGTACAGGGGGCAAAAATCGAGCCCTCCGAATTGAAAGAATACGATCCCAAGGAGGATGCGATCCGTTATGAAACTGATCATCTTGAGGAATCGGTTGCCCTTGTGGCAAAAAGATTGGCCGCCGCAAAACGCCCTGTCATCTATGCTGGAACTGGCATACGCCTGTCCGGTCAGTACGATCTCTTTTTCGAATTGGCAGGACGACTTGGTATTCCGGTTGTGGGAGCTTGGGACTCCAATGACTTGTTGCCTAATGATCATCCGTCCTATGCGGGTCGTCCGGGATCCCTAGGGGATAGGGCGGGAAACTTTACGGTTCAAAACAGTGATTTTTTGCTCAGTCTGGGCTGCCGTCTGAATATCCGGCTTGTTTCCTACAACTGGGAAAACTTCGCGCCACGTGCATTCAAGGTAATGGTTGATGTCGATGCCGCGGAGCTCAAAAAGCCGACAATCCGTATTGATCTACCCATTCACGCCGATCTACGCGACTTTCTTCCGCTTTTCTCGGCGTCCTTGAAAAATTGGTCGGCACATCACGCCGACTGGTTGGGGTGGTGCAAGGATCGCGTTAAGCGATACCCCGTCGTTTTACCCGAGTACTGGAAAAGCAGCAGTGGGGTCAATCCCTACTGCTTCATGGAAAGGTTGTCGGAGCATCTGGAGGATGGAGAGGTTATCGTTTGTGGAGACGGCACGGCCTGTGTTGCGGCTTTTCAGGCAATCAAGATCCGCCCAGGACAGAGATTGTTCACGAATTCTGGATGTGCCTCGATGGGCTATGACCTTCCCGCCGCTATCGGTGCAGCCGAGGCTCTGCCGCACAAGAAAAGGATCATCTGCGTCGCGGGAGACGGGAGCATCATGATGAACCTGCAGGAGTTGCAGACGGTTTCTGGCCAGAAACTACCGATCAAAATCTTTGTGCTCAACAACTCCGGATATCACTCGATCCGCCAGACGCAGGGAAATTTCTTTCCCGACAACATTGTCGGTTGCGGAACGGACTCGGGTCTCTCTTTCCCGGACTTTGGAAAGGTCGCCGAAACTTTTGGCATGGGATATCGGCGTTGCTGCAAACACGACGAGCTGAATGAAGTGATCAAAGCAACATTGAGTTTCGAGGGGCCCGTTATCTGTGAAGTTATGCTGGATCTTGCACAAGCCTTTGCTCCCAAGCTTTCCTCTCGCAAACTCGAAGATGGGCGCATGATCAGTGCATCTCTGGAGGACATGTCTCCTTTCTTGGACAGGGAAGAGCTTCAGGGTAATATGGTGACCCCTTAAGTCTGGGCTAAATTTACCATGAGCAACCACAGAACCGTTTTTCTCACAGGTGGAGCAAGGGGTATCGGATTGGCGATCCGACAAGAATTGGTCGCAGCGGGATATACCGTGATCTGCCCATCTAGAGAGGAGTTGGATCTCGCTTCGAAAGATTTAGTCGAGGCGTATTTAAGAAAGCATTCTGACCTTTCTGTGGACGTTCTCATTAATAATGCCGGCATGAACGTGCCTGAGAAAATTAGCAAGATAAGTTGGGACACTTGGAGTATGACGCTCCAGACAAACCTGACATCCGCCGTGCGTCTCATCCAGTTCCTGGCACCAGGAATGAGTTCTCGCGGGTATGGACGCATTCTCAATACGAGTTCGATCCTCGGAATAGTCACCAAGGAAGGGCGGGCGGCTTACTCGATGACGAAAGCTGCATTGAATGCGCTTACCCGAAGCGCCGCGTTGGAATTCGGGGCAGGAGGAGTACTGGTCAATTCGTTGGCTCCCGGATACGTTGACACCGAATTGACCAGAAAAAATAATTCTCCGGAAGAGATGGCTTCGATCATCAGCAGCATTCCACTAGGGCGGATGGCTGATCCGAAGGAGCTTGCTAAAGTTGCCGGCTTTTTAGTTTCCGATCAGAACACCTACCTTACCGGACAGACGATCGTGGTGGATGGAGGATTTACCTGTTCCTAGTATTTAGAAACTCTCCTCATGCTTACGATCAAAAGTCACTCCCACGATTACTCTGTCGAGACCTTTGCGAGCTTGGCGCAGGTTTTTGAGGGGGTGGCCGAGAAGCGTGGGCAGTACTATCTGGTGGATCGCGAGATTGAGCGAATCTACCAGAAAGAAATCGGTGCAGCTGTTCCCAAAAAGAACAAAGTTATAATCGAGGCAACCGAAGAGCAGAAGTCCTACGAAAGGCTGACCCCCATTTTCTTGGAGTTACTGGCGAAGGGGCTGAAAAGAGATGGTGCTCTGGTTGTGGTTGGCGGCGGGGTTGTTCAGGACATTGGGTGTTTCATCGCAACAGTCCTATTTCGTGGAGTGCGTTGGGAATTCGTTCCCACAACTCTTCTTGCCCAGTCTGACAGCTGTATCGGGAGCAAAAGTTCCATCAATATTGGCGACTATAAGAACCAGATCGGCACATTCTATCCGCCGCATCGCGTGATGGTGGCTTCCGAAGTTCTTAGCACTCTGCCTTGGGATGAGATTCGTTCGGGCCTTGGCGAAGTGATCAAGCTCCAGTTAATCGCGGGACAGGCGGGGTTTGATGAACTTATGGCCGATCTCAAGAATCTGAATCCGGAGGGGGGGAAGGAGGTGATCCCCAAGTGGGTTGAGCGCTCCATCGCCGTCAAAAAGCCCTATATTGAGGAGGACGAATTTGACCGAGGTATCAGGAATATCCTGAACTATGGGCATACCTTCGGGCATGCCTATGAATCAGCTACAAAATATGCCATCCCACACGGAATAGCAGTGATTTTAGGGATCCTCACAGCTACATATCTCTCGGCTCGGCTTGGGCTTGTTGATGAAAACCACTTTCTTGATCTTAAGCTGCGGCTGACGCCCTGGTTCCATCCCTACGAGACAACCCTTTTGGAAGTCCAAAGAGATGATATTTTCAAGGCAATCCGGCACGATAAAAAGAATACCGGTGACTCCGTTAACTGTATCCTTACTTCAGGACCTGGAAGAATGGAGAAGATAAAGGTGGATTTTTCTAAGGAGTTAGTGCCAGCAGTCGAAATATTTATGGATAAGAAACTAAAAGTAACGCATATTTAAGTTCTGGGAATTAATTCTTTATTTGGCCGTCCAAAACGGGAAAGTACAAAATGGAGTATAAGTAGAAATGAACCGAGACATCTTCGAAAACCTTTTCGTACTTGAGATGACTAATAATCATCAGGGAAGCCTTGACCGAGGACTTCAGATTATTAAAGAGCATAGTCGAGTAGCTCGATTTAATAACGTCAGGACGGCCATCAAGCTCCAGTTTCGCGATATCGATAGCTTCATTCACAAGGATTTTAAAGATCGTCTAGATATACGCTATGTGAAGAGGGTTTTGGAGACTCGGCTCTCAAAATCGGACCATGCCGAAATGATCAAGGCAATTATCAAGAGCGGCTGTATTCCTATGTCCACGCCGTTCGACGAGAAATCGGTGGATTGGTGTGTTGAATTCGACCTTCCGATTATCAAAATTGCCAGCGCAGGGTCAAATGACTGGATACTTCTTGAGAAGATAGCATCCACGCAAAAGCCTTGCATGATCTCCTTTGGCGGCACCCCACTCAAGGATATGGACGATGTGGTAACTTTCTTCGAGCACCGCAATATACCTCTGGCGATTAACCACTGCGTGGCAGCCTATCCGCATGAAGACAACGAGGCAGAATTACATCAGATTGACTTCCTTAAAAGACGATATTCGGGTCACACCATTGGATATTCCTGTCACGAATACAACGACTGGGTAATGTCAGTCGGAATTGCCTATGGGAAGGGAGCCCGGACATTTGAGCGCCACATCGATATCAACAGCGACGGCTTTCAAGTTGCGAAGTACTCGTCCCTACCAGAGCAGATTGACACTTGGTACAGGTCCTTTCAAAAAGCGGTGGAGTTGTGCGGAAGCTCAAGTGAGACAAGGAAGCTCCCTATTGGCAAGGAGACTGCTTACCTTGATACGTACATCAGGGGGGTCTATGCCAAGCGTGATCTAAAGCCCGGAGAGTTGCTAACCGAGGATGATATCTATATGGCCATACCGCTTCAGAAGGGGCAGATCTCCTGTAGAGAGCTGATGCTTGGTAAGTATGGCCATCGGATAATTGCTGAATGCAAAAATGATGCCCCTCTTTCCCTCCACCACATCGATGCTCCGTACTCGAGGGATTCCAAGTTACGCGAATTGATCAACAAAAGGGGAATTTAGAGTGGTGCTGCAAAATAGTGCAAAAAACAACAAAGCATTATAGACGCAAGTACAGTATAATTCAGAATTACATAGCAGTCATTGGCTAAGGTCAGGGTCCTTATAAACAGAGATAAATTTATTTACTGAAAAAGAGAAATATGAAAAGACTTAAACAAAATGAAAAAAAGATGAAACGGCTTTTGACGATCGGAATACCAACATACAATCGAACAGACCACTTGAAGGAGCGTCTGATTGATCTGGAAAAAATGGGTTACTTGAATCAACCAGAGGTGCAAATTATTATTCACGACAATGACTCCACAAATAAAGAGCACTGTCTAACAATAAGAAATATCCAAAAGAGAGTTACAAATCTTGAATTAATCGAGTCTTCACCAAACATCGGCATGGTAAGAGGGTGTTGGAAAATAATTTCTTATGCAAAAGGAGACTGGATAACGCTTTTGGGTGATGACGACCCAATTATCATGAAGTGCTCCCAGTTCTTAAATCTGATCAAGAAAAACAATCGGAGTGATCATTTATATTTCAGAACAAGAATTCATAAAGAAGGCAAAATAAGCCATGCGGCTTGGTTTCCAAAGCTGGAGACGGGAAATTATAAAACGAGCACATTATGTGCAAAAACAGGATTCACTACACATTTTGCTTTTTTGGGTTCCCACTGCTTTCGAAAAAAGAAAGGAATGGGAGAAATATGGATGAAATCCCACAAAAGCTGTATGTTTTATGGTCATTGCGTCATGCTTTTGGAAAATTATAGAAGATCATTTTATTCGGGTGAGACAGTGGCTTCTTGGAATGAGGGAAATGAAAGAATTTCCAATCAGCTCAATCTCATGAGGCATCTTGAGCTGAGAAATCTTTTAAAATATCCACCATCCATGGCAATGAGAAAATTTATTCTTCTCAAACCATGGGAGGTGGTAGAGAATGGCCGCTTTCCACTCCTTAATCACATAACACATCCGGAGGTTAAATTTATAAATGATTACGAGCGACTACCCAAACAAAGCAGAATAACACTTAAAAAGCTCAGCACAATATCATTCAATCCGCTCAATAAAATATTGATCCTTGGTAAGAAGATAAATAATAGAGCAAATTCCTCTTGTATCTTTATTGATGAATATATTGCCAAAAAGCACCACTATAATGCCTCTATTGTCTTTCATGTTGGACCTCTGGTTGGGACTGCCGCAATTTCCCGAATTATTGCAAAGCTGCAATTGCTGGGGCCCATCAGTCTAAATGACTCCGAAGTCAGTGATATCTCTCTTGTCCGAGGATATTGCAAGCCAAGAAAGCTTCTTCGGATAATATTAGATTATTCATTATTAATGTATTCGATCTTGCTGTATGGCGCCGAAGGCTTAGATCGGCGTAAGATAATCATTAATTATTTCACGAGGCCTAGAAAGGGTTTGTATGCAGCTATCAATGCAATCGAAAGATTTCTTAGAAAAACGGCACAGAAAATACTTTCTCAAAAATCCTACTATAAAACTAAGCAACTTGTTTTTGGTGTAAAACACTTCAAGCGATAAAAGTTGCTGACAAGCAATGTTGCCTTTTCCGAAGTCTAAAAAACCGGGCCTTACCCACTGAGCTTTCCCTTGGAGCTCAAGAAAGTCCGAATCCATATCTCGGGCAAACTTCCTGCGGAATATATTCCGGCAATGATCGAGTCTTCAGGCTACTGGAGAAAAACTACCAGTAAGCACCGTTTTCCAGTAGCTTATGCTTGGCGGGACACTCGCTGGGAAGGGGGCGGATCCAGTGCTCGTTATACAGGCCGCGATCTTCAAAACGGCCTCCCCGGATGCCAAAAAGCAGGTTGACGGTGCCCCCGAGGTGCATGCCGATCCGGCCCAGCTTTTTCGCGTGGACTGCCAAGGGAATGGACCAGGCGCCGGCGCCAATAATGGCTACATCAAAGTCGATCGTACTCATAGTGGCCTGCATTTCCTCGAGACCGTGGAACCAGTCCCGATGCACGGGCGGTACCAGGTACGGCAGCTGCGGACAGGGCACAAAACGGCAGGACCGAGCGGCCTGCGCCAGACGTTCTGGCTTCACCCCGTGGAATATGTTCAGCAGTGACAACTTCGGAAGCTGGAATTTGATGGTCTCACAAAAGGGGCTGACCACCAGCCATCTGAGCTCCGCCAAAGGGCGGAGCCACGCGGCGCCAACTGGCTCCAGCCCCACAAAACTGCCCCGCACAGCTTTCGGTAGATCACGGTTTAAAAAGGCCTGCTCGTAGGCTTCGAGGAAAGACCCAGGTGGTTGCCACTGGGCGACAAAATCCAGCTCCCGAACCGCCTCGCGGTACTCCCCGGCCCAGCGCCGGTAGATGTCCTTACGGACCGGAAACACGCCGGCGTTGGAATAAAGCCGCCGTGCCGGACGCTTCCAGCTGGCGTTGGCAGGCCAAGGAAGCTGGATCCAGCGGTCGAGGTACTCTTGGCTCAACAACTCAGAGGTGCCGACCTTGCCGATAGCGCAAGGGGCTCGGCGGACCAGCGCTTCGGAGATCCAGGTTTGGCTTTGTTGAACGTCCAAGTTGGCGGTTCGCCGGTTGCAAAGACGTCGCCAATGCAGGCCGGTAAGACGGTTCAAATGAGAAAATGGCATGAGGTCAGAATAAGTAATCCGTTTTGATTAGAAAGGAGATGTTCATCCTAAAAAGAGGCTAAGACTTCTTGGCTTTACCAGTTTCAACCGCCAAAATAGAAAGCATGAGCTCTGTTCCAAAGATCACGAAGCCAGTGCTTCATCTGGATTTTGCCGATGCACTTGGGAAGGCGAAAAAAAATGACAACTTTCTCCATAACTTATTGGTGCGGCATTATGATGTGCAGATTGTGGATGATCCGGAGGTGCTCATTTTCACCCACTACGGTCATCGGAACCGTCTCTACTCCTGCAAAAAAATCTTCTACACTCAAGAGCGGTATCTTCCCGATTGGAAAAACTGTGATGCGGCGGTCACCTCTGCCTTTTGCCATCATCCACACACCTACTATTTTCCCTTCTTTGCTGCCCACCGGAGGGGGGAGGATCTTGTTCGGTCCCATGGCTTTGATCCAGAAAAAATCCTACGGGAAAACCGCGGATTTTGCTCGTATATGCATAAGTATGAGGACCGGTCAGTGGCAATTCGGACGCGGTTTTTTCATACTCTTAATCGGCGGGCAAAGGTGGATGCTTTTGGTCCGGCTCGTAACAATACCGGCTTCACCGTTCCCGGGGTGGCCGGCGAGGCCAAGCAGCGGGTACTGCGCCGGTGTCGATTCCACATCGCATTTGAGAACCGGTTGACGCCAGGCTGGACAACCGAAAAGTTCACGGACGCCTTCGAGGCCAACACGGTGCCGATCTACTGGGGGGACGAGCATGCCCTGCAGTGGTTCAACCCCAAGTCCTTCGTCAATGTTCGGAATTTCCGGAATTTTGACGAGTGCTGTGCTTATGTCATGCATTTGGAGAATACTCCGGTGGAATACATGGCAATGTTGGCGGAATCGCCATTTCCGGGGAATCGGATTCCGGAGATCTACTCCCATGAGCGATTGCTCGAGTTTCTGATCCGTGAGATCGAAAGGATAGAGTTGCCCGTGGTGCGACGGCGGTGGTTTTTCCCCTTAACCAAATGGCGTTTGGTGCGAAGAGACCGGGTGCATGAAGATGGATCCCGTAGCGGACCTCCGCCCTCGCGCCGGGGATTTCCAACATCAGCGTGATTCCATTCATGGGTAAACAGAAGGCTTGGAGGCGCAACTTGCGGGCGTGGTTGTACAGACGGCTTCCGGCAGGCGTTCCGCGCTGGCACTTGAAGAGAAGGGCAGGCTACGAGCGCCGTTGGAATTTGGAAACGGCGGGATTCACCAAGGAGGGCTTTTTCAAAATCCTGCAAACACGACTTCTTGCGGGGACGCGCCCCGGCGTTTGGGTTGAACTGCAGGCGGGCGACGGTCTGGTGGGCTCCTTGGGGGTGTGGCTAGAAAAAGGTGGAAAATGGATAGTAGAAGGGTGGGAACACCGTGAATGGCCAGCACGATCCTTTCGAAAGCATCGACCCCGGACGGCTCTTCGTACAGAGCGTTTGACCTCATGGAAGACTGCGCGAAAGCTGCAAAATCCTTCGGGGGTAACTACGCGGGGTATTCGTGAGGCTGCGGGGGTGTGTCGGGCGATCCGCGAGGGAAAGATCCGGCCCTTGATTTTGGGAATCTGGAATCCAGGGCGGAAGGCGGTATGGGAGTCGAGGTTGCGGCCCTGCGGGTACCGGCTGGAGCTGGTGTACGAAAGAATGGAGTTTTATCGGTGCCGCAATCAGTGAAAGTCGCTTTCCACAGTCGCTGGGTCACCGAACGTGGTTCTGAAGGAGCCATGCTAGATTATGCCAGACTCAATCGTTCTGTATTGAGCAATGAATCGGTGATTTGTTTGCCAGACAACTCGAACTCCAAGGAGAATTCCATTTTGGGAAGGTGGAAGCAGGAATTTCCAATACTTTTTTACCGGAACTCACACGACCTCGGCCGCAAGCTGGGAAAGGAAAAGGTGGAGGTGATTTATATGACCAAGCCAGGCTTTTATGACGGGTTTCTGGTTCCTGGGGTAAAAAACTGTGTGCACGCCCAGTTTTTATGTGACGAGTTTCACGGGGATATTTACGCCTACCTGTCCCCCTGGATGTCTCGAGTGATGACGGGAAGAGAAGATTCTTTTGTGCCTTTCTTTGTTCCGAAAATGGACACGGCAGAGAATCTTAGAAAAGAGCTGCGCATTTCGCGGGAGTCGAGGGTTTTCGGGCGGCATGGGGGATATGATACCTTCAATATTCCATTTGTCCGCAAGGTGATGGCATCGCATGCACGAAGTCATCCCCAAGATCATTTCATTTTTCTCAACACCCGCCCGCTCTCCGGAACCGAATCCCTGGGAAACGTTCATTATCTTCCCGCTACTGTTGATCCGCGCGAAAAGGCCAAATTTCTCGCGACATGCGATGCAATGATCCATGCCCGCGATACGGGAGAGACGTTCGGACTGGCGGTGGCGGAATTCGCCGTCTTGGACAAACCGGTGATCACATTTTCAGAATCAAAGGAGAGGGCTCATCTGGAGATGTTAGGAAAGCAGGGATTGCTGTACCGCAATGGCGGCGAATTGGCAGAGATCCTAAGGGAGTTTCGCCCTCATAAGACTCACGAGACCGAGTACAACATTTATGCCGATCCAGAAATGGTGATGCAGCTATTTGCCAAACGCTTTTTATCTTGAAGAGCTACTGGCGCTCAAAAAATAGATCCATTTGGGAAAGGGCTAGCGAGTTCCCAGCCTTGGCAGAAAGCCGGTGAACCTCAACCACTGAGACCGGCAGGAATCCGGCTGCCCCAAAAGCATCTAAATAGTCGGAAAACGAAGGAGCTCCTAGGTTGTAAGGAAGAAGAGGTATTTCAGTCAGGAGAAATTTGGTTTTGGAGAACAAATATTTACCCCCAGCCAGGACGTCTAGTTCTGCGCCTTGCACATCTAGTTTGATCCAATCAGGTGAAGGTAGATGATTTTGTAGCGCAAAAGAGTCGAGATCGGCTGTTTCAACTTCTTTTTCCTCCCAACCGAAGGCCCCTGATAGTTTGGTATTTTCAGGATAGAAAGAGTCCCCGGTAGAATTGTTGGAATGAAAAACTCGTTTCCCCTTAGCCCTAGAAAGGGCAATCCGATGATAAGGCAAGCCGGTTTTTTTGAGAAACGTCTCGCAGACAGGGTTAGCTTCAAAAAGTTGAAAGGATGCTTTGGGCATCAGCTTTTTCATACCCAAGGACCACTTGCCGTGATGGGCTCCAATGTCATAAACCGTAGAAATATTCCCAGATCGATACAATTGTAATAGTCGATAACGGAACTGGTACTTTAAAGCGGCATTAAAATCTCCCTGCAGGCCTAGAGTTGCCAATCGTTTCAACGCCTGCTTCACAGGCGGATAATGTGGCGTTTACAATAAAAACTGTCACGCTCCATTTGATTGGGTTTCATTCAAGCATCTAAACTTATTATTCTTCAGAATAAAGCAGGAAGAAACTTTGGATTTCAAAGATGGTCCCTAGTGGAGTTAGATCATGACCGATTAGGAAGGAATGAAATAAGCCCCAAGGAACAGAGCACGAAATATTTGCCGACCCAAAAATTGAGATGGGATTCTTTCAAAAAAAGTTTCCGAAGAACTAAAGACCGAGGCGAGGGAAAGTGATGGAGCGCTTTACCCCTGTTTGCTGGCCGGTCGCGATCTCGTAAGAAAAGCTAAAAGGGGATAAACAACCCCCCGCGGCCAGTTTTCGCAGGCGGAAGAAAAGTTTCGCGATGCGCATCCGGACTGTTTTGCGATTCACATCGGCCAGGGCGTTTTCGCCGTGAGAACCGAGGCGTTTGGCGATGTCGTCCTGGTGCCAGGTGAAGATGCCGATGGGTCTGCGGATGGAGACAAGGTTCAGGCTGAGCTTCATTTGACGGCGGAACCACACGTGATCCCCGACGACGCGATATTCAGAAGGGTAGGAGCAACGTTCCCAGATCTCTCGGCGAAAAAGAAACGAGCAGGTTTGGACAGGCATATGCCAATCAGCATCGATGGGGCGGGGGATGGTAATCTGGTTGAAGAGATAAAGGAAATTCAAGTGTTCATCGAGCATGATGGTGGGGCCGAAAACGGCGTCGGCTCCAGTCTGATCAAGTTTTTGAAGAGCGTGGGCTAGGCCCGCCCTGTCGTACTGCTCGTCGGCGTTGAGGTGTCCGAGGATACGACCCCGTGCGGAAGCCATGCCTTTGTTGAGGGCGTCGTACATTCCCTTGTCAGGACCAAGGATCAATCGTATATCCTGCTGTTGCTTGAGATACTCCAGCGTGCCGTCGGTACTGCCCCCATCGACAACGATATGTTCATAGCTTAGGCCCTGCAGGGCATGTCGGGTCGAGCGAACGCACAATTCGATCCAGCGGATCGAATTAAAAACTGGGGTTACGATCGAGATGTCGCAAGCCGACATAAATAGTTATGAACTCTTTTTCAGAAAAGAGTCCATCGAATGACGATCGCGGGCCGTATAAAAATACCAGACGAGATAGATAAGATTTAGGCCACCCCAAAGGCCGAGCAGAATCAGGTAGTGCTTGCCACACTCGCTCATCATAGGGAGAAGGCGCCAGAGGGCAAAGGTGGCTAGGCCGAGCCATAGCGCGACCCAATGGAAGGTGAAAAAACTAAAGAAGCGGAGAGGCGTTGTGGGGACAAAGCCACCGATCTTTGGGGCATCGATAGGGTAGAAATAGAGATCCTCAATTTCGGACCCGACTAGCGAGCTTTTGCCTAAGGCCTTGTTTAAACGACCCTCTACAAAGCGGGCGTGGATGCGGGCAAAGTCGACAAAGTGGAGATAGAAACAGGACTGGGTTCCAGCGGTGATAACGAGCAGGGGAACAAGGGCGAGGGACACGGGGCTGTCCCAAAGAAGGCAGCCGATCACGAGAACGAGAAAGAGGTAGAGACCGTGGAAGAACTTTTTGT
>Ga0214919_10002352_pt1 | contig 29846 bp, 21 predicted proteins | sample LL1503_MetaG_FD_177994 | JGI IMG/M metagenome (GOLD analysis project Ga0214919, IMG submission 177994) | Freshwater microbial communities from Lake Lanier, Atlanta, Georgia, United States - LL-1503 | ecosystem: Environmental > Aquatic > Freshwater > Lake | place: USA: Georgia | collected... | reverse complement strand
GGTTCCTAAATTCTTAGGAAATATTAGAAGTAATAATGCTTTTTCTAGAGTCATATCTTCAAATGGAGAAGAGAAATTGGCAAATCGTGCATCTTTCTTAACTGTATTTTCTTCCACGATGAGAAAACCACGTTTCGATTTGATTGCTACTATTGGTATATTTGTTTCTGGATTGGTGCCAAGATTACGGCGGGATGCTGTATCGCCTTTTGGGTCAGCGCTTTTCAATTCTTTGCGAGCTTTGATTGATAGGGATAATTGGTCTATTATGGGAGTTAGTTTAGTATAGACTGAATGAACAACTTGATGCCAAACTTTCTTACCTTCTGCTATTTCATCAAGAAGTGCTTCTGTAGTTTTAATAAAGTCATAATTTAATACTTCAATAAAGTGTTTTACCAGAAAACTATTTACCATTATTCCCAATGAAGTGACAGTTAATTTATTTTTATCTGGAGGTAGTAAAATATTTTTTGTTTCAGTATTAATTATATTAGGAAATTTATAAGTCATTCTAGTAATATCTACTTTTTTTGATGGTATTGTAGTTTTTATTACATATTCTCTTTGACTTTCTTGAATCTTCTGTATCATAGATGCATAAGTACTAGGACGACCCAATGACATAGATTCCATCTTTTTAATAAGACTGGCTTCATTATATCTAGATTCTTTAGGCTTTGTATATTTTTCAATAGTATCCATATCTTTAACAAAAGCAGAATCTCCTTTTTTTAATTTATCAAAGATTTTTTCTAAATAATCAGATTGTTTTATTGAATTATTTTCCTCATTATCTATTGTATCATCATCTAATATATCATTATTATTATTATCTATATCTTCATCTTCTTCATCATCTTCTTCATCTTCTAATTCTTCACCATCAACTAATATTTTAGATGTAGATGTAGATTTAGTTTTAGTTTTAGATTTATTTTTATACATATTCATTACTTTCATATAACCATCATATAAAATCTTAGAATGCTTTCCTACAAAAGTTAAACTTTCTTTTTTATTTGGTGTTTCTCCAATTTTAATAGTTTTATTTTCTAATTTACACGGAGACATCTGTGAAGAGACTGTCCTTTTCCATATAAGCTGATATAATTTATTATGATAAATATTTAATCCATCAATTCCTAATACAGAAGTTTTATTTACATCAGTTATTCTAATTGCTTCATGACTTTCTTGACTATTTGTATTTTTATTCTTATAAATAAATTTTCTATAATATTCGGAACCATAATTACTTTCAATATAAGTTTTTACACTTTTCATACATTCTTCTGATAAAGATACTGAATCAGTCCTATGGTAAGTAATTAGACCGTTTTCATATAATTTCTGTGCATTTCGCATACAAACATCTGGAGTCATACCAATTTTATGAGCTTCTTGTTGTAAAGTTGATGTTGTTAATGGGCTCATTGGGTTACGAATACTTTCACCTTTATCTAATTTTATAATATTAAATTTAATTTTATCATTACTACAGTTTTCATATAGTTTATCAATTATTGATTTATCTGTAATATCTTGTTCGCAAGTAGTTTCAATAAAATTAGATGATTTTTTAGTAAGTTCAGATTTATCTAAAGTAAAATTTGCCTGTATTTTATAATAAGAAGTTGCATTAAATTTAGATATTGCCTCTTCCTTTTCACATATTAATCGGAGAACACAAGATTGGACTCTACCAGCTGATAATGTGAAATTAGAATATTCTTTATGCAAAGCAGGACTTACAGTATAACCTATGATCTTATCTAACGTCATCCTAGCCATCTGCGTATGGACACGATTCATATCTATTTTTCCTACATTATTAATTGCATTGAGAACTGATGCTTTTGTAATTTCTGTAAAAGTTGCTCTATGACGGTCTTCTGGTTTAATATTACAAACTTCTGCAACTGAAAAAGCTATCGCTTCACCCTCAATATCATGATCCGCACAAAGGATTACTTTTACACTGTTTTTAATATGTTTTTTTAAATTAGCAATAACTTCTTTTTTATCAGGCATATTTATATAGATAGGTGCATAATTATTTGCCATATCAATAGACATATTCTTAGGATCTAAACCACGAATATGACCAACACTAGCGATTACTTCATAATTATCAGGTAAAAATGATTTAATCTTCTTTAATTTTCCAGGGCTCTCCACGATTATTGTAGTAGTCATTTTAGTTATTTTTTAATCTATTATATATAATATATTTTAGTTTTAAGTTTTTAATTTCAATTTTAAAATATGTAAAAAATAATGTAAAAAAGTTAAATATTTTATTACAAATATATTAATTAAAGTATTGTTTATATTTTTCATCATTAATAAAATCTTCCCAAAGTTTTTTAATATTTTCATTTTTCATATTTTCTTTTTTTTTAGAATAATTTGATGTTTGGTTTGAAATCCAACCTCCCATACTTTTAATAGTTTTATCTTTACTAGTTTGTGATGGTCTTTGTTTATTTGTATCAATATATGATTTTAAATTATTTAAATTATATACAAAACTATCATATTGTGATAGAAAATATTCTTTATATCTAATATCATTTATAAATTCAGTCCATAATTTATAAATATTTTCATCTTTCATATTATATATTTTTTTAGAATAATATTTTTGTGAAGTTACTATCCAACTTCCAATACTTTTAATATGTTTATCTTTACTATATTTAGAAGATGGTCTTTGTTTATTTATATCAATATATGATTTTAAATTATTTAATTTAATAATAAACTCATCATATTGTGATAAGAAATACTCTTTATATTTTTCATCATTAATAAAGTCAGTCCATAATTTATAAATAGTTTCAATTTTCATATTTCGTGTTTTTTTAGAATAATTTGTTTGAGAAGTTCCTATCCACCTTGATATAAATCCAATGTTATTATCTTTACTAGTTTGTGATGGTCTTTGTTTATTAGTATCTATATAGTTCTTTACTTTATTTAAATTATATACAAAAGTCTCATATTGTGATAGAAAATATTCTTTATATTTTGAATCATTTATAAAGTCAGTCCATAATTTATAAATATTTTCATCTTTCATATTATGTATTTTTTTAGAATAATTTGTTTGTGAAGTTCCTATCCACTTTGCCTTAAATTTAATATCTTTATCTTCACTATGTGTTGAAGGTCTTTGTTTATTTGTATCAATATATATTTTAAGTTTTTCTAGTCGTTTAATAAATATTTCTAACATAGTTGGTAATTGCATATATGATTTATATTTTTCATCATTAATAAATTCAGTCCATAATTTATAAATATTTTCATCTTTCATATTTTGTATTTTTTTAGAATAATTTATTGTTTGGTTTGAAATCCAATATCCCATACTTTTAATAGTTTTATCTTTACTAAGTTTAGATGGTCTCTTTCTATTTTCATCAATATACTTTTTAACCTCTTCTAATCTAATAAGAAATAATTCTTCACCATTTTTTATTTTACCCATACTATCAAAAATCATATTAAATTTTAATTCAAATTGATTTTCTTGTTCTTCTTCCTCATTATCATCTTCATCATTCTCAATTTTATCCTCATCAATAGCACTATTTATTGAAATATAACCACCTAAACTCTTACTTTCAAATGATTTTCTTAATCTGGAATCATTTTTTGCCATAACTTTTAAAAAGTTATTTATACTATTTTCATCATCTTTATTTGAAAAAGGTAATATTACATTAGCAATTGTTTTTTCTTTATGTAATCTTAAACAACGACCTATAATTTGTATTAATGTTTTAGAATTAGAAGGAAGATGCATAAATACAATTCCTTTAGTAATAGGAGCATCAAAGCCCTCAGTCAATATTCTTACATTTACTAAAAATGACAATTCGCCAGATTTATATTTATTAATAATCTTATTTCTTGTAAGTTTTCCAGTATTACAATCAATATATTGGCTAGAACCCTTTAGTATAGTATTCATTAATTTATTTATTTCATTACCTTCTTTTTGAGAATTACAATATATTATAATATTTCTATAATTTTTTATTAAATATTCACAAACATTTTTATTAGTAGGATCTTCAGTAAATATAGGAATATGAATTGTATAATCACACAAATAATCTTTTTCAATCATTTCACGAATATCTTTATTATAGTAACTAAAATTGTCTTGTTTATCAATAGTTGCCGATAAATATACATTATTATTGTATCTTGATAATGAATGTATAGTATTAATGAAACTTTTATTAATTTCTTGATCTTCTTGCGAGGGCTTCAGCCCCTCGCGTAGGCTCGGCTCTGTCCGAGACATAGCCTTCGCGAGCTCCCTTGTTTCATCCTCATTTTCTTCATCTTCTTCTAAATCCTCTTCATCTTCTTCTTCATTTTCTTCATCAGAATCTAAATCTTCATCATCTCCAGAATCAAATTCTTCTTCATCATCTTCTTCAAATTCTTCCTCATCGCCAGAATCAATATTATCTTCCTCAGAAATATAGATTTCCGGTGTTCTAATATGGTGTGCTTCATCTATAAATATTTTTTCGAAACTGTCTGCATATTCTTTAACTATATCAATACTATTATAAACACAAATACATATATTTTTCTTTTCATCATATATATTACCTCCATCTCCTATACATTGAACACTACGAGCTAATTTTGGAAAGTGTCTTTTAAGTTCTTCCTTAATTTGTTCCATAAGTATAATACGTGGGACTAATATTAAATATTTAGTTTTCTCTTTCAATGAATGTAAAATGATTAGATTCTTACCAGTTCCGGTTGGCAATGAAATTATTACATTACCTTTAGTTTCCATTATTAGATTTTTACATTCAATTTGATAATCTCTTAATATAATTTTATTTTCTAATGATGAATCATCACCATCATCATTACTCATTACAGGAGGATTTGTAAGTAAATCACTACAATATGTAATCATTTCATTTCTATCATATGTTTTATCTAAAAACGATTTCTTTCTACAATCAAAATGTTTAGATAAATTACAATCACTATTACGTGTAATAATCATCTTTTTCCATCTAATTTGTAAATTTCCTTCTTCATCTGTTTTAATATTGCTACCAAAGAATGTCCCGCATTCCTTCCAATTTAAGTTAGTATTTGTCATCCGCAATTTACATTGAACTATAGTATCGGTCAAATTACATGCATCAATACCAGTATCATTTCTAGACATTTGATTAATCTCTTTGAATTCTGGATTAATATCATCATATTCATAGAATTTTTGATTATATTCGTTCATTAATTTAATACAGGAATAATATTCAAATATCTTTGCTAAATCATTATTGTTTATTTCGCCATTCTTTTTACCAGAATCAATTAAACTTTTAAATCTATCGTAAATATGTTTATTATATAGTAAAATTACTTTTTCTATTGTGTATGATTCCATTTTTAGTATCTGTATTATTCTTTTATTATATATAATATTTTCAATTTTGTGTTTATATTGAAAATAAAAAAAATAAATAATGAACATAAAAAATAAAAATTAAATTAAAAAATGAAATTAAAAATTGAAATAAAAAATTATTAATATGATAATTAATAAAATATAAAACTTAGAATGGCAAAATCAATTATTGATATCAAAAATAATAAAATAATATTAAATCGTTCTCTGGAAAAAGATACTGATATTTTCAATGATATATCATTAGATAGTTCAATTAAAGTAATTTCAATAATTGGCAAAGCTAGAACAGGTAAATCAACATTTTTAAATTGCATAATTAGTTATTTAGTAAATGATTCACAAACAATATTTGAAACTTCTAATACTGGTAAAAATTGTACTAATGGTGTAGATTTTTATTACATAAAAGAGAAAAATATTATAATTTTAGATTTTCAAGGTATATGGGTTGAAAATAGCAGTAATGATTCAAAATTATTGCTATTAGCATATTTAATGAGTGATATAATTATTTTCAATGAAAAAAATATATTAACAAATGGTACATTAGCTCAATTTGAACCTATGTTAGCATTCTTAAATGATATAAAGACTAAAGAAGAAATTAAAAATCCTAAACTAATATTTAGAGTAGGTGATGTATCATTAAATATTGAACCAACTGCAAATATGAGACAAATGTTGAATCCCGAAGAAGATCAATTTAAGGCGATTAGAGAATGTATTGGCGATTTATTTGATGATCCATATGCTATTCATACTTATGTTCTTGATAGAAAAGAAATAGAAAATATGAATAATGGTAAATTTCAAGAAATACTAAATTGTGATGAAAACGGATTTAAAAATGCAATAATAAAAATTAAGGAATATATAGATTGTTGTGCTAGTACAAAAACCTTATCAACATTTTTCTCTAATATATTTACAACTGTAAAAAATATTAATAATAATAGTAAAATAGATTTTAAAAAACTGGACATAGTCTTGAATTTATCTAAAAATGAAATAGGTGAATGGATTGGAAAATTAGATAAAAACATATATTCTCCTATCAAAGTTGATGGTACAACAGAATGTTATCTAAATGTATCTAAAAGACAATCTGATTTAATATCAATTATCAAAAATATAGATAAAGAGTTTAAATCTATCCCTAAAACAATTAGGGATGAAAAAATAACACAATTAAAATTTGATGTTGATAAAGTAATAAATGAAAGTATATTAGAAAATAAATTAAAGGCAATAGAACTATTTAATAAAATATTTATTAAATATATACCTCCGCAATATAGTTTAAGTATAAGATTTGATAATTTAAATACTTTAAATTATGATGAATTGATTAAACCATTAATTACTAGACTCGAATCAATAAAAACAGAAGCCAGTTATATACATATTAGTATATTTTCAATATTTATAAGATGGAAAGCAGAAGTTATCAAAACCATAGAAACAAATTATAATGAAGAGTATAAAACACATAAAAATATATGTGATTACTATGATGATAAAGCAAAATCATTAATAAAAGATATGGAAACAAATTTTGAATCACATATTAAAGATTTAGTATATAGTACTCCAGTAGTTTATCCATATAAATATATGGAAGATAATTTAGAATCTAAATTTAGTACATTATTAAATGAATTATTAAGAACTGATTATGATATTAGTGATTCAAAATATCATACAATAATACCAGAAATTATATTTTCCAAACTACAAATTAATTTTACATTACCAATAACAAATTGCATTCAATGCAATGATTCTAATACAAATATAAAAGATATGAATGCTAATTTTAAGTCTATATATGATAAATATTTTACATGTATACAAACTATTTTAAAAAATAATATATCTAAAGATTTAATTGTGAAATATAGAACTAACTTTTTAACAGATTATTGTTTGAATAATCCTATGGGAAACTTATATGAATATAAAGAAAAATTTAGTAAAGAAGATTTAAATGAATATAATTCATATTTAAAAACTGAATTATGTAAAATACCTAATAACAGAACCGTGTATCAATTAAAACCAAATATTGATGTAATTAATGATATTATTATTAAAAATCCAGATACCAAATTTGTATTATTTAAATATTCTAATTATTATAATCAACACTATATTACACAAGAACATTATGTAAAGACACTGGAACAGGTTTTATTAAGGACATGTAAAATATGTTGCGAAAAAAAATATAGTTTTAATGATACAGAAAATATATTTTCTGGATGGTTAAAACATATAAACAGCCTAACAAGTGAGAAAGATAATATTATAACTATAAATTTAGATAATGAATTTAGTTTAAAAACTAAAATGTTACATGAGCTATTTTTATGGGAATTTAAAAAAGAATTATGTCGTAATGATGTAAAAGAATATATAAACGTTGATGAATATATTGAAAAATATTCTAAAAAGAAATTAGTTAAATTACAAACTACTCTTAAAAATATGATAGAATAGATATAAATTCAAATAATATAAAAAATAAAATAATTAATATAAAAATAAAATATATTTATGAATTTTAATTATATTTTTCACCAATACAATTATTTATTAGACTTTCTAATTTGACTAGACCAATAAAACAATTTGATTTTTTTGCTTTATCAATCATTATAGAACTTACGGTGCTTACACCAAATTTTGTATCTGTTTTAAACCATTCTAATGTTTTTTGTGAAAATATATTGTTATATTTTATAAATGACAAAATAATAAATTGGATATCAATATCATTTGCATTAATATGTTTACTATTTTTTAGTAATTCCAGACGTCTTTGTATAGCTTCATTAATTGTGCTTTTTTTTATTGATGGTTTATAAACTGCTGCATCTGTATCTTTTATTAGTATAAATTTATTACGTTGATTATTGAATTTACCATTTAATTCATTAATAATTGAACTCGATATTTCCATTATATCAAAATCAACTACAAAAGGCTTTAAAATATTAAATTTACGAAATAGTTTTTTTGTTTCTGGGCTATCTGGATAATCACTTTTATAAAGACATACTCTAATATCAATTTCAAATTTTGGATGATGTTCAAATATTTTATCTAAAGCACATTTTCGATGATGTCCATCAAGTAAACTAATTAATAATCGTTCAGAATTTGTTTCGTATTTAGTATATTCTACTACCACAAATTCTGAACAAAACAAAGGGTTTTCTTCAGTTAGTAATTCAGTTTCTATATTTTTGTAATGTTTTTTATTTATTGGTAAATTTAGACCATATCTTTTTATTTTATTACAAAATATTTTAGTTCTTTTCCCACCTTTAATATGATATGTAGAAAATTTAGAATCTATATATGTAGGCTCACCTAATATTTCATCTTTATAATCTATATATTCTTCACTTTCTATTGTAAAACATTTAGATTTTAGCTTTATATTAGATTCATTAGGTTCATTAGATTTATTTTCATTTTCTAATTCATAATCATCTTCTGATTCACCACTATCACTATAATAATTTTCAACATCACTATTTTCTTCATCAGAAAATGTTTCTATTTCAGAAGCCATAATTAATCAATATTTAATAATCACAAATTAATAGTGTAATATTTATAATTTATTAAATAGAATCAAATAATTTCAATTTTATATTTATATTAACAATAACAAATAATATCAATAGTAAATATAACTATACAAATAACGATACAAATAATTATACAAATAATGGATATTAACTTTATACCTTTATTAGGTTCTGAAATAGCACTATCATTATATCCTCAGCTTATTAAATTAGTACCTACTACAATTGAAATTCAAGTTGCAACAAGATGTATTACATATTCAATATTAGCGATTATAGGATATTATGTAACCAAAAATAATGCCACAATTTCATCTTCAACCAATACTAAAGTAAATACTAATGTAAATACATTATCATTAACATCTGGTATAGTAATGGGAATTGTAAATATTATCCATATAATTAGTTCTTATGTATGTTTCAATACATTATCTTCTGGCGTAGGTTATTCAATATTTTATATTTACCCAATATTTAACTTACTCAGTAGAACATTATTATATGGTGAAAAAATAAATAGTATAAACTACATATATATAATTATTTCTATTCTAGGTGTATATTTGATTTATAAAAATGATACTAAAAAAGATAAAACAGATAATACAGATAATACAGATAAAACAGATAAAATAGAGAATTTTCAAAATGTAAATGATATTCTAAATACTAAAAATACAAATATTGGCATTGTTGCCGGCGTATTTTCAGCCCTTACTGAAAGTATTATTTACTTTATGGTCAAAGACAATATAGGAAATGTATCACCTTTTATCCAATTATTAAAAACATATCTATTAGGTGGGGTTTTATCCATCATATATTTACTTAAAAATATGTCATTCATAGATCTAGATTACAATTATTGGATTACATTAATACTATTTAATGCTATTGTAGGATTTGCTGGTTATTTACTAAGATTTATAATGATTTCAAAATTATCTACACTATTATTTAACAGTTTAATCTTTATAGGTGTTATATTTTCTTATATTTGGGGATATTTATTAAGCAAAGAACTAATTACTTATAGTAATCTATCTGGAACAGTATTGATATTGATGTCAATATTTCTAATAAATAAAAAGTAAATAATGAATAGTAAATAAAAAGTAAGTACAAAATAAATATCTTCATATAGTCTAAATAAAAACAAAACCATATATATATATAAATATCAAATACAAAATGGATGAAACTATAATTCATATCGAAGATTTAGAAGATGAAATTAAGGGATATATTAAAAAAATAAATTCTGACATAGGTTTTTACTGGTGGAAACGATATATATATAGCGCGTTTTGGTCTAATATTTCCACTCCGATTAATCTTGCCATTGTAGTTTTTACCGGTATTACCACAACGCAAACCACGACTAAAAATTTGGTTTCCGATGAGGTATCTGCATTATTAGGCAGTACCGTGCTTTTTGTATCTATCTTCAATACTTTTTTCCGTCCGAACGAGCAATTAGCACAAAACCAGAAAATTATGCAAGATTGGGCGGAAATTGGAGAGCAATTTGATGAAATATATTATGATAGGGTCTATACAAAAGAAGAAAAAATAGTTAGATTAAATAATCTAGAAAAACTATTCAAATCTATGTCATCATTAAAGAGAACTAATGATAATAATTATTTTATTGATTTAATATATCTTATTGCTAGAGTCTTATGTATTCGGAAAAATATAGATTGGATTAAGATTGATAATACAATTATAGAAAATAGAGAAAGGAGGCGGACAATGGCTATTGCTTCGGGAGCGGGAGCGGGAGCGGGAGCGGGAGCCGCAATGAATAATATGAATAATGCGAATCCACCTATAATAGTACAATCATCACTAGATACAGAATTACATAGCATTCAAGACGAATCACATAATATTCATGCAAATGTTCATGCTAATACAAATAGTTCTGAAATTTAATTATTTTCTATTTTTTTATTATTTTCTATTTTTCATTATATGAATCAATCGTAAATAATACAATACTAGTCAGTGCAAAAAATATTGCTAATGATTGCAAACTATTAACTTCCTCTTTAAAATAATAGATTCCTAAAAGAGTTATTAAAATATTAGAAATTAGATTCCATGTTATATTCAAAATTGTCATTGAGGTTTTATGAAGACCATAATAAAATAAACTAATCTGGAAACCATATAATATAGTTGGTATTAATAACATCCATAGACCATATGGTAATTGTTTTAAATAAACCATTTTAGTTATACCAAAACTAATTACATCATTTAAAGATAAGGCGCCTCCTACCAATAATCCATTCAATAGTGATGACATTTTTTATTATGTAATATTATTATGTAATATTATTTTTGAAAATTTATAAATTTATATTTAATATCTTTATATATAATATATTTATATATAATATATAATATGAATAATATGAATAATATGAATAATATGAATAATATGAATAAAAAAGAAAAATCAGCAATTCTAAAATTAGAAAAGGCGGAATGGAAAGTAATAGATGAAAGGGAATTATGTAAGAAAACTAAATGTTCCAAACTTTATAAAGAGAAAGAAGAAGAGAAGAAAATATTTGAAAAAGAACAAAATATTAAATGTCCTAAAAAGTTATCAAATGATAAATTCTATGAATGTTCAAAAGTATTTTATGATAATAATCAACATTTAAGAACAAAGTTTAATGAATTTGTGAAATGTGGTGAAAAAAAATGTAAATCAAAAACTAAAAAATTAAAAAGTATTAGAAATAAATTGTTAGTTCATGATATGGCTAGAATAGCAAAAATGGAGAAGAAAGAGAAAAATATGTATAGAGGTATGAATTATAATAAGACTATGAAAAAAAGAAAACATAAAACATAAATCATAAATTATAAATCATATTCTATTTCTTTGTTAAACCTTTTATTTTATTAGAATAAATATTATTAATTAATTGTCTAATTTTTCTGCAATGGTTTTCAATTTCCATAATATTATCAAGTTCATTCAAATCTGATGTTTCTAATGGTTCATATGTTCCAGATGATTCTTGAAAATTATAGCCAATATTTTCTATTTCCATTACCAAATTTGTAAAATATTCTTGTTCTTTTTTAATTTCATCAATTTTGGTTTTGATTTTGGTTTTATTTTTGAGTTCAAAATCAGATATATTCAAAACAACATAATTATAATGTGCAACAATGGATTCATGATATTTTGATAACCAGTTTCTGAATTTATTAATAGTTTTTTCTGGAACTACATTATCTTTATGATTTTTATCATCTTTTATATATAAATATTCATAGATATCTTGTGGAGTTTTAAATAATTCAACTGTAAAATTTTTAAATCCTTTTAATATTTCTATCTGTTTTGGATTTTTCAATAAGTATTCTTCATTACGACATTGGGTATCTGTTTTAAACATATGCGTTTCTGCCGTCCAACTAGAAATATCACATAATTCATTAATAATTACTTTAATTTTATACCATTCAGATTCCTTAAATATTGATGAATCTGGTACATCTAGACCAATAATTTGATTTTTTGTAAAATGAACTACTGTATATTCATTATCGGATTCTTTAAATAATTTATAGGTATCATAATGTTCTTTATTGTGGGTATAATTGAAAATTGGTAATTTAATCGCGAGTTCCATGTTTGGAGGATTATGTTTATATCTAAATTTATATTTAAATTTATATTATTATCGTTTTTTTAAATGATTTATATTCAATTTTATATCTAGTTATATATAGATATATATATTTATATCTAGATACACAAATATAAAAAATGCAAAATAAAAATATAGATTACTCTATTACTAATATAAATAATGTAAATCCTTATGATAAAATATTAGAAAATTTATATTTAGGTAGTGCCAGAGCATTAGAATACCATAATATACCAAATCATATATCTTTCGATATGATAGTAAACTTAATAAAGCCTACACATATGTCAGATAATTCTATACCAAATTGTAGAACATTCATTCGTATTCCTATCAATGACGATTCAGACGATAATGATAAATTATTGATGGAAATAGAGGTAAATCACGTTTTAGAGAAAATTCATAATTCACTAATGAAAAAGGAAAATGTATTGGTTCATTGTTTTGCCGGAATGAGTCGTTCTTGTACATTAGTAGCCTGTTACCTAATAAAATATTGTAATATGGATATTAACGAAAGTATTGAATATATCAAATCTAGACGACCCATTGCCTTCTTTGGTGGAATTCATTTTATGAAAACATTGAAAAATATTAAGGGTGATATGTAAGAGATTATAAATATTGAAAATTATTTATTCTTTTTAGTTTTAGAACTATTTGGTTTTACACTCTGTTTTTTAGTCTTTAATTTTTTAACTTTATAATGCCCTGCTTCATAACCTATAACATCTCCCTTTAGGTCAATATATTCAATATTTTTACTATCATCATAAACTATATATGTATCATATTTTTTAGAATCCTTCATTTTATCAATTGTACTTTTATCAACAATACCATTAAGTTCAGTACATCCAAATATAGTTTCTTTTAACATATCAATATCCATTTTATATAATTCTTTATTGCCTTTATATTTATAATCTTTAACAAATAATTTTACACAATTTTCAACTTTCTTAGCATCTTTTACTATCATAATAAATTTTACATCTGGGTGAGTTTCTTTTCCACTTTCATATGTTTTTAACCGTTCTCTTATATGATCTGATCTACCAAATTTCAATATATTCTTATCTTTATTAACCATGAGTATATAAACACATTTATTATCTTTTTTAGCTAATTCATTTATTTTATTAGCAATATGATCTTTATAATAATCAATAAACTTTCGTAACATTATAAAATAATCACGAAACGCCTTTCCTTTTTCAGTATTAGAAGCCATACATACTCTTTCAAAACCTTCAAATGAAAGCATATATTGAACATCTTTAACATTCTTTTTTGATTTTTGTATATATCTTATAATTTCATAGTCATTTTTAAAAATAAAATTATTTCTTAATCTTTCTTCAAATTTATCTTGATTATTAATACCTAAATATTTCATAACGTCTTGTATTTTTATACCAAACTTATTAATTTCACTTTGTTCATAAAATTGGTAATATTCGTCTATAAATTTATTTGATATAGCTGTATATGTTTTAAGAAAATCTTTAAGTGATATATTAGTTGACATTTTAATTTAGTATATTATTATAATCTTAGATATTAAAATCTATAAAATATTATAAATTTTTAAAATTTAAATTTATAATAACAATTTATATACAATAAAAATCATAAAAATTTAGGTTCCTACCTATACTAGGGGGTACCTAAAAAAAATTTTCATTTAAAAAGGAGGGAGCTCGAGGGAACCATAGGTTCCCTCGTAATAAAATGTCTAGCGGTTCCATAACTTTTCATAGCCTGAATATGTTTTACATCTAAACCATATTTTATATTTGCATTTGATATGATATCTTTTACTGAATTATAAACCTCTTCTGCAATTTCTGGTAAAACTACTATAGATATACGAACACTATAATTACGTTCAACTCTTTGATCTCTTAAAAGGAGGTCTGTTAAAAGGAGGGAGCTCGAGGGAACCATGGGTTCCTTCGTTAGAGGGAGGCTCGAGGGAACCATGGGTTCCTTCGTTAGAGGGAGGCTCGAGGGAACCATGGGTTCCTTCGTTAGAGGGAGGCTCGAGGGAACCATGGGTTCCTTCGTTAGAGGGAGGCTCGAGGGAACCTTGGTTCCTTCTGACCAGGTTCCATAACAATATTGATAGGTTAATCCCTCTGTAATTTGTGTTAATTCTCTTGTAATATCAATAACCGCATCTTCAAATAATTCTTTTTTATTATCATATGAATGATGATAAGTAATAGGTATTCCTATAGTAAATTCCCATATCACACGTTCATCTATATTATTTATATTATCTAGACTCATTATTGTATTTATTATTGTATTTATTGTAATTATGATATATATAAAATTATAAATTATACTAATAATAAATACTAAAATTATGCAATGAAATTGATAAGTTTGATTTTGAATGTTTATAGTTTTTTTTGATTTATGAAAAATTTTATTTTTTTGTAAAAAAATCTCCCCCCTCCCTTGCAAAAGTGAATCAAGGTGAATCATTTCTGCAAATTTCTGCAAATTTCTGCAAATCATTTATAAATTATACTTTTACACTCATTTGCAAAAAAATAATTCAAAAATTTATTCACTTTTTGCAAAAAAAGTTCACCTTTTATTCACTTTCTGCAAATTTCTGCAAATTTTTGCAAATATTTATTCACCTTGATTCACTTTTTGCAAATTTCTGCAAATATTTATTCACCTTTTGTTCACTTTTTTGCAAAAAAATTCACCTTTTATTCACTTTCTGCAAATTTCTGCAAATTTCTGCAAATTTCTGCAAATTTCTGCAAATTTCTGCAAATTTCTGCAAATCTACAAATACACTCATTTTTATATTAAATACACTTAAACCAATATTTAATATTTGCAGAAATTTGCAGAAAGTGAATCAAGGTGAATCAAAGGTGAATCAAAAGTGAACTTTTTCTGCAAATTTGTTTTTATACTTGAGGGTTGAAAAGCCAAAATCACGCGCGTAACGAGTTTTATTTTCAACAATTCACCTTGATTCACTTTTGCAAGGGAGGGGGGAGATTTTTTTTTAATTTTTATAAATTAGATAAGTATATAGTTTTATAAATTAAATAATAATAATAATAATAATATAAATAATAATAAATAATAATAAATAAGTAATAAGTAATAAATAATAATATAAATATAAATAATATATATAATATAAGTAATATAAGTAGTATAAGTAGTAATAATAAATAATGAATAATAATACTTGTAATATTTGTAAGATTGAGTTTAAATACCCATCTTTACTTAAACGCCATACAGAGAAAAAAAAAGGATGTATAAATTCAATTATTGATAATACTATTTCTAATGTAAATAAGGAATATATTAATAATAATGCAAATATAGAAGAGAAAATATATACTGATACTGATACTGATACATCTATAGATACTCAAAAAATTAATAATATTAAAGATATTATAAAAAAAAATTTATGTTATAAAGATATATTATTATTATTTTCTTCTATAATTGATGAAAAACAAAACAAAATTAATAATATAAGTAATGATGATATAAATAAAGATGATATAAATAATATAAAATTATATAATTGTAAAAAATGTAATTTAAATTTTGCAAGTGGTTCATCTTTATGTAATCATAATAAACTAGGTAGATGTAAGGGTATATATGAAAATATTAAAGAACAAGAAAATATAATTTTAGAATCTAAAAAAAAATCTGAAACATCATTTAATGATATTTTAGGTATTACCATTAATGATTCTGATAATTTTAATATTACTACTAATGATAATTCAATTACTAATAATAATAATATAACTAATAATATAACTAATATTATTACAATAAATGCATTTGGATGTGAAAGTCTAGATAATATTACAACTAAACAATTTACATCAATATTTAAAAACTTTAATCAGCTTCATAAAATGCTCTATGAATTAGGTAATATGATTTATAAAAATAATAATATGAATTTTACAAAAAATAATATGAATAAAAATATAGTTACTTATTTATCTAGAGATATGGAAGTTAAACATATTTCTGAAAGAGAATTTATTAAAGATTTTGAATCTAATATAAAGAAATTATGTATAGAATTATTTCATATTCATAAAAATAATATTAGTCTAGATGATTTAATAGAATATATGAAAAGTTTTTTATTATTTTTTGATATGTTGCAAGAAAATAAAATTAATCGCATAGAAATAAAAGAACAACTAAAAAGTATTATGGATTATGTTTTTAGAGATGAAAATATTAATGATGTTATTAAAAAAATAAATATAGAATTACAAAATAATGAATATAAAGTTCAAAGATTAAATAATAATATTCCTAGAGTAACAGATGAAAAAATTAGATTAAATGAATATTATGTTTTACCAAATAAAGATAATAAAGATAAAAAGCATTTATGTAAAATAAAAGATATATCATTAGAAAGTAATATAGAATATAAAAAAGAAAAATTTTTAGAACATCAAAGTACTAAAAAATATAATAAAAAATTAGAGAGTTTAGAAAAGAATAAAGAAGAAATTAAAACTGATATTGTAGTAAAGTTTGATAGTGAAACTGGTTTAATTATAGATGATAGAGAATAAGTTAATAAATTTGAATGTTTATAGTTTATAGGTTTTTTTGTTTTTTTAATTTTATCGTTTTTATACTTATTTATAATATTAATTTATAATATCATCTAATAATAGTAATATTTATTTATTATCATTATCAATAGGAAAAGTAAAAATGTGTTTTAGTGCAAATGCATCTTTGGCAGCATTTGCATTCGGAACATTACTTAATATTAAAGTGTTTCTAGATGCAGATAGTAATTCAAACAGTAATTCAAACAGTAATTCAAATAATTATATTTTAATGAAAAATAATGTGTAGTTTATTTTAATAAAAATATACATCTAGATATAGAAAATTGAAATTATTTATATAATAGTTATTGTTAATAATATAAAATTTCAAATTATAAATTACAAATTATAAATTACAAATTACAAATTACAAAAATGAATGAACCCACTAACAATAAACCACTAATGGAAAAAACATGTAATAATTATCAACCTTGTGTTGGAGAAAACCTATTTCATAATTGTGAAGGCAATGTTTCATCATATAATATTAAATTTCATTATCGTCCTAATCCTGGAATGAAATGGTCTAGAGACCATATTGATAGTGTCTCTCTTTGTAGCTTTCATTGTAATTTATTGCGTACGATGGATACTAATGGACAACGTGAAAAATATGGTAAAATTAATAAATTACCAGCTGTACATTATGAATATGATATGTCAGAGGCTTATGAAAATTTATTTAATCTTACTTATCAAGATTATAGTGAAAAAATATGTGATTGAATTCTTAATTTTGAATATTATATATGGTAGTTGGAATTTGTATGTGGGATATTTCCTATAGTTTTTTTTAATGATATAGATACAATAACTTACACATCCATCTAATGCTTTTGATATAAAAATATAATAAATGTTGGAAAAAAAATAGTAATAAATATCATTACATAAAACTAATACTAATACTAATACTAAAAACTAAAACTAATATATTTTTTATAATATTATTATTCGTTCATTCGTTGAATAATCCCAGTCATATTTAAACGAATCTAAACCATCATCCATGAAATTGACACCTATGTAATTCAAGATTTCAGGAGGTATATGTATACCATTCCGATTTAAACATAAACGCAATTGCGTTAGAATATTTTTGCAACCATATTCTCTAAATAATATTGAATGAAAAATCGGCTCTGCAATAGATTCTTCACAATATTTAATGACGAAGAAATTCGAGTCATAAAAGTTTCTGTCGTCTAAACAAATTGATTGAACAGTGATATCCATATTAATCTTCCATAGACCAGGAAAATTAGGAAATAATACCGGAAATAGTTTTTGTAGTATTACATTCCATATTATTTTATTTCTGCATTTAATTTTTAAATGGTTAAAATATACGTATGGTAAGATTAATCCAAAGTTGATCGTATTTTTATTATTAAACAAAACTTTAAATGTCACATATTGTACATTACCATACCTATATATAGATTTGGCTAAACTAATTTGTGTTTCATTAAAATTAAGTTCTTGAAACATAATAGATTTTAGTTTTTGCGTCGTTTTATATTCCGCAAGTGCCGCTTCTCCATTTTTGCGATCTCTCTCTCGTTTTTTCATCTCTGAACGTTGAGCAAAATAGTCTTTTGCATTGCCTTCATAGCAACCTATGTTGCTGGTGCAAACATTCTTCTCGGTGAATTCGCAGGATGTGCAACCATAGTCGCACATATGATCGTAAGTGGACTTTGCTCTCTCAATGCAATATGCTTTCGCAACGCAATAAGCACACAAGCTTATCAGATTAAACACATTTGCAAGAGCAACTCCAGAATGCTTTTTCACACTATACAGAAACCGTTGACGGTCTCTCACTGCAGTTTTCTGTTTTTCGAATTTCCGTTGTTTCTGCAAACCATCTGCACTTTGTGCCATAAATGCACCCTTATTCTGCTTTCTAAGTAAAGCTCGTCGTGTTTCATTATCAGAAGACATTCTTTGCAATAAAATTATTTGGTAACCTTTATATAAGACTTAAAATATTGCGATTTAATAATAAAAATAATTAATACATTTTTTCAATTTTTGTTAAAAAAAACATTTTTTTCTAAAAAACATATAAATATATATCTAGATACAAATAAATAATATAAAAATAAATATACATAATAATACATAACAATACATAATAATATATCTAGATACAAGAATAATATATCTAGATACAAGAATAATATATCTAGATACAAGAATAATATATCTAGATACAAGAATAATATATCTAGATACAAGAATAATATATCTAGATACAAAAAATGCCAGAAGCTGTAGAAGTTCGCAAATTTTCCGATATAGTAAGAGCAAATGTACTAGGTCGCAAAATAACTCATATAAATATTCTTAAAGGAAGATATACTAAAAAGCCATTTGAAGGTTATAATGAACTAGTAAAAGCATTACCACTTACAATAGACTCAATAGATACTAAAGGTAAATTTACTTATATGACACTATCTAAAGATAATACTAATACAAAAAAGTTTTATTTATTTAATACATTAGGACTTAGCGGAGGATGGACTATTAAAGGTGAAAAGAAATCAGATTTTGCAAAATGTGAAAAATGCAATTATATGAAAAGAGAAACTGAACCCAATTATATATATGCATATCCTAATATGATGGAATATATTACAGAAGACGCCCAAAATGAATGGTTCCAACGTGCATTAAATCATCTTAATGTAGAATTTATTACCGATCATAAAAATATATCTTTCTATTTTTACGACCAACTTAGCTTCGGAACTTTAAAAGCTATTGATGCTATTAAAGACAATACACTTCTAGAAAAGAAATTGCGAGAATTGGGTTACGACTTAATGGATCCAAAAACAACTTTTGAAATATTCAAGACACAAATTAGAAAGAAAGCGCATGAGAAAAAGCCAATCGGAAATGTTATTGTTAATCAAAAATTAGTATCTGGAGTAGGTAATTATTTACGAGCAGATGCATTATGGATGGCTAAAATATCACCATTTCGCAAAGTATCGGATGTTGATGACAAAGAATTAGAAATATTATATTGGTCTTTATTATCTTTAATCTGGGGTGATTATAATTTTAAGGAAGGTAAGAAAGAAGGATATATTAAATATAAAATACCCGATGATTATAAAAGGAATTTTTTCGTTTATAGACAAGAAAAGGATATAAATGGGCATAAAATTATAAAAGAGGAATTATATGAAGGTTCGCAAAAAAGGTTTATATATTGGGTTAAAGAAGCTCAAAAGTAGGGTGCTAGTTGTGAATTGTGAATTGTGAATTGGAATTACTTGTTGTAAAATAATAGGAAAAAATAGCAAAAATAATTATTATGAAAAAAAAATTGAATTTTTATATTTTAAATTATTGGTAATATAATTATAATTATAAACTCGATCAAATTTACTTTTGACTTTTATAGATTAAAATGGCGACTGACTATGTGCAATTTAGCAATGAAAAGGCTGTAGAAAAAATAATAAGCGATATGAGTTTTTTGCAAATTTCCCCCTATGTATCTGATAAGATTTATATTAAAGATGAGAATGGCAATTTTGTGACCAACAAAAACAAAACTGTAAAACTTTATTTCTATAATGTTGAGTATGAGATTCTTGGAAGCGGATTAATTTACAAGATTAAGCTGTCTATACTCAGCAATTCAATGCTCCCTGCTTCAAAAAATGCAGATGTTATCAAGGTTTTGTTGTATCTCAGCAGTGATAAAAAAGAAGATGTCAACAAATTTGTTACTATCCAAAAACCTATTTTGAATGTTCTGGGTACTGATGTAAAATATGGTGAATTTACAACTGACCGCACTTATGGTACTTTTGAATTTAAAGTTAAAAATCCCAATGGGAAAAAAGCTTACGAGTATATCCAATATATTATTACGCAAATTAATACAATGGCAATGAAAAAATATCCTACTGTTGCCGAAACTCTCGGTCGTTCGACCCCTGTTTCTGCTCCTAAGGTGGATGTTGCTCTTCCTAAGTTGAAAGCTGTCGCTTCTAAAATGGAAGCTTCTGTTCCTAAGGTAGAAGTTGCTACTCCTAAGGTGGAGGTTGCCCAAGCTGCTCAAGCTCCTGCTGAAATTGAATCTACTGAATCTGATTTATCTAAAAAATTTAAAGAATTAGAACTTGCAAGAAAAAGGTATTCTGAATTCAAAAAACAAAAAAAGGCAAATGAAGCAAAACTTGTGAGTATCATTGCTAAACGCGCCGAACTTGAAAAAGAAGAGGCAGAAGCTAAGAAAAATATTGATTTGTTCACTTCAGAAATGAAGTTGTCTGAAACCAAAATTGAATCACTAAATGTTGAATTATCTTCAGCATTAAAATCAGATTCTTGGGCAGATGCAGAATAAATGTTTGTGTATGTATTTGTGTATTTGTATATGTAAATGTATTTGTAAATGTATATGTAAATGTATATGTAAATGTATCTATTTGATTATTTTTTTATTTTTTTAATTTATAATTATAATTATAAAAATAATAATATAAAAATAATATTTTTACTATAAGTAAAAATTGAAAGTAAATTCGGATAAGATTTTATTATATTATATGTTGAATAAAATATAAAGTAAATTATAAAGTAAATTATAAAATAACTTATACATAAAATGGATTCTGATAATGAAAATGAGTTTATTACTATTACGAATAATAAGAATAAACATAATTATAATATTGATAATAAAAATAATGTAAGTACTTCAAATAATGCAAATAATGCAAATAATGCAAATAATGCAAATAATGAAAATATTCAAACTATTCAACCTACTCAATTAGAAATGAAGGAAATTCTTATTGCAAAAATTAATAAATATGATAATGTTGATATCAAAACAAAAGAAGTAACAAATAATGTAGGTAAGTTTTATGCTATTACTGCGCATATTAAACTAGCTGATATTGGTAATTGCATTTTTCATAGTGCAACTTTAAAAACTGTGACCTATAATAAAAGAATTATAAATATTAAGTGTGTATTTTCGGATAATGAAAATCTTAAACAAGATATGAAAATAAATAGAGATTCTGTTTTTCAATGCTTTCGAGATATTGCTCCAGATACTATTACAAGTATTAGTCTAGAAGATTTTAAAGACCAAAGTGAAAAATCACATTTGCGAATAATTGCATCAACTATCAAAGGAGCTTCTCTCATATTTATATATAAAAGATTGATGGATTTTGTTAAAATAATTAATGAAAAATATGGTAATTTAATTAATACTCCAAACCCACCGTCAACACCGATTGAATATGGTACATATCAGGATGAAGAATTATGTATTGAATCTAATCCAGTACCTATTATTCCTAAACCAGGTTCTGAAATAAATGAAAATAATTCTATTGCTATTGCAAATACTAATACTAATACTAATACTAATACTAATACTAATACTAATACTAATACTAATACTAATACTAATACTAATTCAAATCCAAATGTTATAAAATCAGAAAATATTATAAAAGATTTAGAGGAAGAAGAAAAAAGATTACAAACAATAATTGATAATATTAGATTACTTAAACAAACACATATTAATTATATTGAAAGTTGTAAAAATACAAATACTAATATTTTGTATAACCTATTACCTAACCTATTGCCTAACCTATTATCTCCTAGTATTACTAAGATTGAACCTAAGTTTGAACCTAAGTTTGAAGATAATAATCTGCAAAATGTAATTGTAAATGAAAATGATAATAAAATAACAACGTTTGCATCTAAAGTTAAACAATCGATAAAAAAGTAAAAAATAACTAATTATAAATTTTTCTATTAAATATTTTATTATATTTTTCTATTTTCTATTTTTTCTTATTTACGCTATATGCTTTATATGTCAATTTATAAAACCAATAATAATTTAATAAAACCAATGGTAATCCTACTAATGAAAAGATAAAGTAACCATTAATCCAAATATCATATACCACCATTGATAAATTTATTACACGTGTTAAAAAATATAATATAAGTGTTAATATCGATGATATAATCATTTTATTAGTATTTTCTTGTTTAGTATGTAATAAATACCAACAATAATTTAGAGGTAAAACACTATATTCTGCTATGAAAGCCCTACTTAAATAAAATAAACCATAATATATTTTAATACTATCATTTTGAATATATGAAAATATTTGATAATATATAATTATCATATGATGTAAAAGGATATAATAATTATGATTACTTATTTTTTCTGATGTATCGATAATATATACAATATCTGCCAGATAATAACTCATACTTATAAAAAATGATTGTGTTAACCCATATCTACCAATTATTCCAAAAATATAGAGAGACGAGAAAAATGCTATAAATATTGAATGTATACTACTATATGTATAACTAATTATTTTATGAGATTTAGATAATGGTTCTATATAATTAATTGGTGCTATAAACATAGAAAAAAATCTATTAGTAATGCATAATTTATAAAAATAGGTGTATGTTATATATAATAATGCACCAACTGAACCCGTAAAGTAATTTATAGTTGAATTATTATTTTTATTATTATTTTCATTTTCATTATCATTATAGAAAAATAATCCAATAATAGGTAAAAATAATATTGATTTTAAAATATTTATATTAGTTATCATTTTTGATATAATTATTATCGATTATCAATTATTCATTATTCATAATTATTTTTTAAGTTATAAAATGTTAAAAATATTAAAAATATTAAAAATATAAAATAATTATACAAAATTTCTAATTTCTTGTTGTGTCATTTCTATTTTATAAATTTTTTTTAAATCATATTGTATTTTTTTAGGTGTATTATTTGCATTCTTCATATTTAAAATTGTTTTTCTTATTATATTTTCATTATTTTCATTATTTTCACGATTATTAAGATTATCTTCTATTACAATATTTTCTAAAAAACTGCTTTTTAAAAATCTACACTTTAGATCCAACCCATTGCTAGTATTAATATATCCAGTAATTTCAATGGTCGGTGGAGAACTATGAACCCCTTGATGGCATTCTTTGCACAGTGCCACCAGATTCCACAATTTATTCTTATTGAAAATACCATATTCTTTACTTTCAATTAGATTATTATGATTAGCATCACATTGTTGATTAATATGATGGACGTCTGTTGCTACCTTATCATTACATACTTCACAAACGCCAATTATTTTATTTGCATTATATTTTGAACCTACTGATATAGAATTAGGTACTATTGTATCTCTTAGGTTTGCATCCTTTGTTGAATTCATACTCTGTCTTATTTCCTTTGCTTTTTCAATGAATTCCTCATCCAAATCCATCGATTCGCAAACTAAAATTCCATATGATTTGGGACCAGAACCCTCCTGTATTTTTCTACTGTATATTAATTTCTTCTGATTCATAGGGTCTAATTCTACTGCCATATGGCATAATCTGATATTATCCAAATCTCTTATATAATGCATATCGGCTAGAAAATGCAAATGGGTCGCAAAGATAAAACTGCTTTTTCTTTTCGAAAGAAGACCAATACCGGAAGCCACCAATGCTGTAGCATCTTGCGTTTCTGTACCGGAACACAATTCATCACCCAAAATAATAGAATCTTGATTTGCATATTTCAATATCACTTTGAACTCTTTCATTTCTACTTCGAAAGAGCTCAAACCTGCATATAAGTTATCATTATTTCTAATCCGAGTAAATAAATATTTATAAGGCTTATATGTGAATTTACTAGATGACACATACATCCCGGCTTGTGCCATAATTATATTTATTCCAATAGATTTCATTAGACTACTTTTTCCAACAGCATTTACACCAAAAAGCAAAATTCCCGTTATACCATCTGAATTCATTGCTACATCATTAGGAACATATTTTGAGGCTGTTGTAATATGTTCTATAATAGGATGTCGTAACATGGATGCATTAAAAAAACTGTGTTCTGCTGTTGAATCTATCTTCGGGCAAGTATAACCCTTATCTACAGCATTCATAACATTTGACTGGAGGAGGTCAATTTCTGCAATATAATGCGACATTTCACTCAATGAATCAAGGGTTTCGGTATCGTCAATTATCTTTTTATTTAGCCAATTAATAAATTCATCTTTCACAATTTTCCCCATTTTCTCTATATTTGCTTTTAAAGTACCGTTACTTGACTTCAAATAAACAATGTCTATTTCCCACTTAGATTCCTTTAGTTGTGTATATTTAATTTCTTTGGATGTTATTTTATAATTGCCTATTTTAAGAGTGGTGGTTGTAGTATTTGTAGTATTTGTAGTATTTTTTGAAAAATATGTATCTAGAATATCTTTTCTAGTATTATTAGTATAAATATGGATGCCTTTGGATGCATTTTCTCCGATGAAAATAATGGGTTTTGATGTATCTATATTGAATTTTGGATCTATTATTTTAGATAGTTCTAATATTAGGGTATCTAGAAATGTCTGGTCGGTATTAATTTCATCTTGCAATTCATCCAATTTGGAAGATATGCTTTTATTAAAAGGGTTACTTTCAATTGCACCCCAAATATTGGCATTTTTCAATGCTTCTAGATTTATATCAGATGTGAATGAATTAATTAGGGATTCTATTTTTGTTTTCATTAGGGTGGATGGGTTGGATTGGTTGGATTGATTTTTATTTAATCCTTTTGCATTGGTATATTCATATACATTCATACATTTCTCTAATGAATCTATATAATTTCCAATATCATTAGGCTGTATTTTATGTGTTATTATTTTTCTTAGATAGTTATCTATATTTTTAATACCGATTAATTTCATTCGCAATTGGTGGAGAGGTGATCCATATTTATCATTGGCTCCATTATTGTTATTATTGGTATTACTGATTCTACTGGTGGTACTGATTTTGCTAGAGATACTAGAGTTTTCACCTAATAGCATATAAGAATTATGTATATCTTCTAATTCTCCTATTTTCTTATATCTATCTTCTAGAACTTCCGGATCAGTAATAGGGATAGAAAGCCTTTGTCGAAGTAATATTTTTCCCAATGGAGTCTTAGTATTATCTAATAATTCTAGAAGACTAATTCTCTTTGCGGTAGATTTGCTAGATTCGTTGTTTTTCATATTATCTATAATATCTAATTGTTCTAGACAATTATTTGCCAACATTAGATATTTATCGCTATTTAGCATTATTTCTGGACGTTCCAATTTTTCTATTATTGATTTATCATGATTAAGAACAAATTCTAAAAGCAATATTAATGCTATCCGTGAAAAACTGTGTTCTTCTCCTTCAATATCTAATTGTTGCATAATATCTAGAATACCACGGTGTTTTTTATAAATAGTTTCAAATATTTTGCATTGGTAATTTAAGTTACTGTATTTATCTTCTACTGGCTCTCTAATAATTTTAAATTGATAATTAAATAAATGCAATGCATTGATTAATTCTTCATCGCCAAATGGGGAGGATTGGTCTTCAGTGTTTTGGACATATATAATCAATTCATTTGGATTCTTAATAGTTAATAGTTTAAGTAATTCATCAAATGGGATAGATATATCAGATGTGGAAGAATTATTAATTGACATTACCCCATTTGCTCCTGTTAGACAATCAATATACGATAGTCCAATATTTACTTGGTATTCATTGTTTTTATTTTTATTATTAATATTGTTTCTAGATACTGAATTACTATTTCTATAATATGTTTTAACTTGTTCTATATAAATTATCATTGTAATATTTGAAAATGTATTTGAATCTGAATTAATATTTATTCCAGGGCTAATAATACTTGCCTCTTTTCTTTCAAATTTTGCACTATTGCCTATTTTATATTGTTCAAAAATTACTACAGTCCACCCAAAACGGTCAACTGCTTTTTGGATATAAGGATTTATGTAGGATATTCCAACCCCACCCATTAAAACTTGAATATTTGAATCTCCATATACATCTTGCTTCTTTTCAGCAATTTTTAAATTTACATTATCGCAAAATTCCCAAATATTACCTTCTCTTCTTCCATCTGGATAAACTAATCCATATATTTCAAAGAATTCCCCGACTTGCATTAATAGAGTTACTTTATCTTTATTTAATTTTTTAGTGTATTGTTTTAGTGTTTCAATGTAGAATTCAACAACTTTTTGTGCCATCTTGGAGATTTACAAGTGACACTATAATATATTTAAGTGTAAAATTGTTTTTAAGTCATTTTATTTTTTGGGATATTTATTTTTTATATTTTTTTGGATTATTATATATTTTAATTCTTTGTAATAATTAGTAAGTATAATAAAATAATAATATATAATATAAAATGGTAACATTAACTAAAAAAAAGAAAAATGTTTCTAGAAAAAAAAATTTTAAGAGTAGAAAAAATATGAGAGGTGGTTCAGCACCTAAGTTTGAAGTATCAGTACCTAAACTACCTAAAGTACCTAATTATGAATTAGTAAAACAACCAGGTCATGAACAAAACAAAGCATCTAGATATTCAATGTCAAACATATCAAAAGAACCAAAAACACATATAGATTATATACAAAAATATCTTGGTGAAAAAAATAGATTAGAAAGAATTAACACTCAAAATATAATGGATTTACATAGTAGATTATCTGTTAATCCTCATAATTTAGAAGAACAAATTAGAAAAACTTTATTATCAAAAAACGGAACAAGATCAGTTTTAAATTCAGAACATACTAATTATTTACCAAAAGTTTTATCAAGATTACCAATTGAAGATGTTCAAAGAATATTATCAGGAAATAATCCTGAATCTACACCTGCATCTGCTTATGAAAATAGTAGTAAATTTTTACCAGTAGTTATATCTAATAGTAGAAAATCAGTTTATGAAAACATGACTGGATCATTTAAAAAAACCACAACTGGAAAAGCAAATAGTTTATCACAAAGTATTAAAAGTAATAAAAGTGATAAAAGTGCAGAGTCAGTTTACAGTAGTTTATCAGATAGTTTATCAGGTAGTCGTAAAAGTACTGGAAGTACTGGAAGTACTACAGAATCAATTTACAATAGATTATCACAAAATAATAGATCAAATTTTAGAAATTCTCAAAAAAGCCAAGAATCAATATATGGTGTAAAATTAAGAACTCCTAAACAAAACCAAAATGCAGCAGTTCAGAATTTGCTATTATCAGGTGACAAAGGCGTTTTTTCTAGACTTATGGGTGCTACTAATACTAAAAAAACAGGTTTCTTAGGATTAGGTAAATCTACAGAAACTACAAATTTAGAAAAACTTAAACAAAATTTAACTAATAAAAATCCAAATTTATTAAAAAATAATAAAAATAATACAAAATTAAAAGAACTTGTAGAAACAGCAAAACAAAAACATGCAGAAATAATGAAAGAAGTTAATTTAATACCAGAAGAAATAAATTTTTTATCAAAAATGTTTGCTGAAACTAAAGGTGAAAAAGATGTAAAAGATGTTCCATTAAGTAAAGAATTGACAAAACAACTATCGAAACTTAGTGGTGAAAATAGAAAAAATAATACTAAATTTTATTATAGCAAATATAGACAAGGATCACCTGAAAGACAATATTTAGATCATTTGAAAGAAAAGCTAGAAAAATATAAAGAAAAAGTTAAGGAATCTAATAAATCACCTCACGTATCAAAATTTAAATCAAAAATGCCAGATGATTTTATTATGGATCCTGAGAGATATTCAACAGAAAATAAATACCATAAAGCAGCAACAGATTTTGCTGTAATGAAAACTCTCGATAAATTCAATTTAACAGAATTTCCATCAGATTTAGAAGAATTATCTGTCGAACAAAGAAAAACTTTTAATAATAGTTATGATAATAAAATATTAGAAAAAGAATTTTTAGAGCAAACTGAAAAAATAAAAGAAAACAAAACACGACCATCACAATTACCAACTGAAATAGAAAATCCTTATGGAACAAAAAATAATTTAAGTAGTTATTATGAAGATGTTAATCAATATCCAGATTTAGTTAAAAGAGTTAACATATTAAAGAGAAAAAAAAATTTACCTGAAGAAGCAAAAAAAAGATTATTGGAAAGTATAGAAATTGGAAAAGAAAAGTTAAAAAATTTAATTGCAGAAATTAAAAATAGAAAAAATACAAAAAATTATAATAATAATAATATTATTAGAGTTGAAGAATTAGAAATGCAATTAAAAGATTTAGAATTATAATTAAAATACATATAGACACTAAAAATTTTCTTGTATTTTTACAATATTTAATTATTTAATTACTTAATTATTTAATATTTCATTTACAATTTCATCTAACGAAGGAACCATCGATTCCCTCAAGCTACCTCCTTTGCGTTTGTGATTTTCTAAATCCTGATTTTTGGCGCG
>Ga0214919_10002351_pt1 | contig 29850 bp, 24 predicted proteins | sample LL1503_MetaG_FD_177994 | JGI IMG/M metagenome (GOLD analysis project Ga0214919, IMG submission 177994) | Freshwater microbial communities from Lake Lanier, Atlanta, Georgia, United States - LL-1503 | ecosystem: Environmental > Aquatic > Freshwater > Lake | place: USA: Georgia | collected... | reverse complement strand
ATTATTAGGTGATTTTACTAACTAAATATAATTAATTCAGGTGTTATCTGCGATTTATCATTTTTTTTAAAAGGGTATTCAAATCGAAGGTAAATTGCATGGGTAGATTTAATGAATCAGTTAAACCCTGTTTATGAATAAGTATCAAGCCCTTTGCGTAAGCATCCTTTTATTTGCAGTGCAGTTAGTTCAAGCACAAAGCAAACCAGAGTGGAACAATGTATTTTCTAGCATCAACCAAGAAGTGTTAACAAATTCTAAGGCTTATGTAAGTTTAAAAGAAGCCAGTGAAACCATTGGACATCGTTTAACTGGCTCTGCCAACGGTGCAAAAGCAGAGGCCTATGCCTATCAATTACTTAAAGCAGCAGGCTTTAAAAATCTTAGGTACCAACCATTTGAAGTAGAAAGTTGGAGCCGTGGAAATTTAAGCGTAGCCATTGGCAGCGATACGAATCATTTAATCCTTATCAAATCAGTGTCTTTGGCGCATTCGCCTGTACAGTCAAATATTTCTAACGAAGTGGTGGATATGGGGAATGGGTTAGAAGAAGATTACCTAGCAAATCCAGGAAAAGTCAAGGGTAAAATTGCCTTAGTATATTTAGGTGTTGTTGCGGGATCAAAACCTGGAACTGGAACCCTACACCGTTCCGAAAAAGCATCAATTGCTACCAAATACGGCGCCATTGGATTTATATTAATTAATACAGCAGACGGTGGTATTTTATTAACAGGAACTGCTTCTGTTACCGGAAAATTAATTCCTATTCCAGCTATTTGTATAAGTAAAGAGCAAGGCATGAAATTTCGCGATGATTTGAAAGCGGGTAAATTATTTGCGCATATTAAAATGAATAATTTTTCGGGGATGATTAAGGCGCGTAATGTGGTGGCAACCATACCAGGAAAAACTTTACCAAATGAAAAGATTGTAGTTGGTGGGCATTTAGATAGTTGGGATTTAGCTACTGGTGCCATTGATAATGGTATTGGTTCATTTTCAGTATTGGATATGGCTAGAACCTTTGCAGCACTTAAATTACAGCCAGCAAGAACAGTTGAGTTTGTTTTATTTATGGGCGAAGAAGAAGGATTGCTTGGATCCAAAGCCTATGTAAAAGCGGCCATAAAAGACAAGTCGATAGCGCAATTGCGTTATATGTTAAACTACGATATGACCAATGACCCTAAAGGTTATTCTACAACCGACGAAGGGAGTAAGGCTTTATTTCAATCCATTGGAGCTATTGCACAATCATTAGATTCTAGTTTTAAAAATCAGTTTAATTCTGGTGCTGGTTTGCATAGCGATCATCAACCGTTTATGTTACAAGGAGTTCCAACAGGAGGTGCTGCTGGTGGTAAATTGCCTAATAATTCAGGGCCTTGTTACCATGCAGATTGCGATGTATTTAGTTTGGTAGATAAAAAAGGAATGGAAAATACCGTTCGATTTAATGCCATGTTATTATATGGTATTGCAGATGCAAAAGAAATTACTGCCAAGCATTTATCTGATAATGAAACCAAAGAATTTATGCTAAAAAGCAATTTAAAAGTACCCTTACAGATTGCTGGCGAATGGCGTTGGAAAGACTAGTTAGACTAGTTAAATAGGGTTTGATTTGCTTCTCTCCATTTTTGCATTTGAATAGATAGTAGCATTGTTAAGCATGCTGCAATCATTCCTGCGCCTACATCTAAAGGAAAATGTTGTGCAAGGTACACCCTTGAATAGCCCACTAGTAAAGCAATTACAAGGCCAATTGGAATGATTTTTTTTATAGGAATAAATAAACAAGCCAATAAAAAAACAGTAAAGGCAGTGGTTGTATGACCAGATGGAAAACTATCAATAGTATGTAATTCAACCCCTGGTACTGTATGAATTAATTGTATGTTTTCAATTAATTTTGTAGGCCTTGGTAGTTCAGGAAAAATAAAGTTTTTAGTTACTTGTGTGAATAGCGTTGAGAATAATATAGCTCCAAATAATAGTACTAAATATTTTCTTCGATAGATAAAAAAAAGCACTGCTATGGGTACCCAAATTAAACCGTCTCCTAAATAAGTAGTGTATTCAAAAAAACGATCTGCAAATAAACCAAGGTTGCAATTCAATAATAAAAACAAGTTAACTTTTCCAACGTTAAATGAAATGGCCATCAGGGTAAAACCCAATTCCAACGTTATTATAACGCCAGTATTGAAATTTTTTATAGATAGTTCACTCATTGATGGTTGAATTATTTTATTAGATGATGCCGGCAAGTTCTAAACTACGTTTTTTTAAGTTGATAATGTCTAGGTTATCAATAATTGGATCTGCTGTTAATATTAAGGAAGTTTGATTTTCTTTCCACCAAGTATGTTGTTTTAATTCTTGTACTGGAAGCACACCAATTAAATATTTACGTTCTGCAACTGCATGCCATTCTTCTATCCATTCAAATTTATCGCGTGGTATGAATTTCCAGTCATCGAAGCTAACATACACTTTAACATAAAACTCATTGGTTAATTCATGCGGAATATGGTGGTATAATTTCTTGTACTCGTATTTGTAATTATAACGCAATGCCGAAATATCACTTAATACTGCAGATGCTGTAGGGAAACTACCCGCACCTTTTCCGTAAAAAAATTGTTTGTCTGCAAAGCCACTTTCAATTACTACCCCATTGTATTCGTTTTTAACAAAGGAAAGAGGGTCGCCATTTTGCACAAATTGAGGCAATACAAATGCCGCAACTTTTCCATTCTTTAATTTTTTTGCTTGAGCAATTAATTTAATATCTAATCCTTTTTCTTTTGCAACAAGGGCATCTGTCAATTGTATATTTTGAATGCCCGTAAATAGAATATTATCGGGGTGTTCTACAATACCGTAAGCATGGTTTAATAAAATAGCCCATTTGTTTACTGCGTCGTATCCTTCTACATCTAATTTAGGATTGCTTTCTGCAAAGCCCAATTGTTTGGCTAATAATAATGCGGCATTAAAGTCTAATTTATCCTCAAACATTTTGGTGAGAATAAAATTAGTAGATCCGTTTACAATGGCTTTTATAGAATGCAACAAATCATTATCGTAGTATTCTTCTAAATTTCTAATAACAGGGATAGATGCACAGGCTGCGGCTTCGCATAAAAATGGCAAATCTGTATCTTTTTGCATTTGCAATATTTCGGGCAAATGTTCTGCAATCATTTTTTTACTAGCACTTACTACTGCTTTGCCATTGTGAAGGGCAATGGTAATAATTTCAAATGCAGCATCGGCATCGTCAATCACTTCTACAATTACATTTATTTCAGGATCAAATAAAAGATCTTTTTTTTCTGTAGTGAACAAAGAGGCAGGCGCGTTTCTTTCTTTATTAGCTTGTTTAATACAAACTTTTTTAATGCTTGCATTGAGTGATGGCGTTTGTTGCAATACTTTGTACAAACCTTCACCTACAACGCCAAAGCCAAATAAACCGATTGTTAATTTTTTATGTGTTTCCATTTTTCTATTTCAATTATACCGAAGTGAAAGCGGTTGCTTTTTCTTTTATTGTTGATTTTTCTATTCTATTAAAAGCCAATGCTAAATCAGCAATTAAGTCTTCCTGTTCTTCTAGCCCAATAGACAAACGAATTAAACTATCTGCTACGCCATTTGCCCTTCTTTTAGCTGCAGGGATTGATTTGTGTGTCATATTAGCTGGGTGCGAAATTAAACTTTTAATTCCACCCAAACTCTCTGCTAGTTTAAATAATTCCGTTTCTTGTACAAGTGCTATTGCTGCAGCTTCTGTATCATTGTGTAAGGTGAATGAAATAATTCCGCCAAATCCTGTTGATTGTTTTTTTGCTACTTCGTGGTTAGGATGTGATGTTAATCCAGGATAATACACTTTGTTTACTGCTGGATGTTGTTCGAGGTATTTGGCAATTTCTAATGCACTAGCACAATGTTGTTTAATGCGTAAATGCAAGGTTTCAATTCCACGAATGGTTAACCAACTATCAAATGGCGCAAGAATCGCACCACAAGCGTTTTGATAAAACTTAAGTTTAGCACCTAATTCAGGGTCTTTTGCAACAACCAATCCTGCAATCAAATCACTATGACCTCCTAAGTATTTAGTGGCACTATGCACCACAATATCGGCTCCTAAACTAAGTGGTTGTTGAAGTATAGGCGAGGCAAAGGTATTGTCTACACAAAGCAAACTATTATTGGCTTTTGCAATTTTTGCAATGGCAGCAATATCAGAAATTTTTAGCGTAGGATTTGTGGGAGATTCTAACCAAATTAATTTTGTTTTTGAAGTAATAGCATCAAACACTTTTTGAATATCTGAAGTGTCTACATAATTTACTTTAATCCCAAACTGTTCATATACACTATTAAATAACCTAAACGCACCACCATAAATATCGTCTACAGCTACTATTTCATCGCCTGTTTTTAGTAATTTAATTATCACATCAATGGCCGCTAAGCCACTGCTGAAAGCCAGTCCCACACTGCCTTTTTCGAGTTTGGCAATTAGCTGCTCTAGTACTGCACGTGTTGGATTATTCGACCTAGAATAGTCATAGCCTTTGTTTACGCCTGGAGCGTCTTGAACAAATGTTGAAGTTTGATAGATGGGTACCGAAATAGCACCTGTTAATGGATCTACTGGAATGCTGTGAATCAATTCTGTTACACTGCTCATGTTTGTATTTTTTAATTGTTAAATGTTTAATGGTACTTAACAATAACTTATTTGGTAGAGTGAACGATACCTAACTTACTAGAGGAGGCTTTTAATATTGGTGCGTCTTAATGGTTGTTAAGGGCATAAAAAAAGCTCATCAGGTAAGTCAGATGAGCTTGATAATTTATTAATAGCCCTTTGCATGGGTTTATAATTTCAAACGATTACTCTGACTTATCTCTGTATTGCATATAACAATACTGGAGTTGGCACCTTCATACTATTGAGTTAATAATATGGGTTGCCAAGGCTTCAACGGGCCAAATCCCTCTGCCTTTCTTGATAAGTTATCTTAAAGAACTATTGCAAAGATAATGGGGAAGTTTTTAATTTACCAAATAAAAGCCTACTAAATTAATAGGAATTAAGCCGAAACCCTTTATTGGCAATACTTTGAATCCTTAAAAAATATTTATTAAAAAATGCTATTAATACTTCTAACTAATTTTTAGGTTTTAAAACTTATTAGGTTTTGCAATGTTTGTACATTTAACCTTTAAGCGCAACATGGCAAAAAAAGTATCGGCAGTTAAGCCTTCTAAAATAGCAGCTCCTCTAGCACCCGAAGAATTCATTGAAGTTTTTGGGGCAAGGGAACATAATTTAAAAAATATTGATATATCGGTACCCAAAAATAAATTAGTGGTATTTACTGGTGTAAGTGGTAGCGGAAAATCTTCTTTGGCTTTCGATACAATTTATAATGAAGGCCAGCGCAGATACATGGAAAGCTTTAGCGCCTATGCACGCCAATTTATGGGCGATATGGAAAGGCCCGATGTAGATAAAATTACAGGCTTAAGTCCGGTAATTTCTATCGAACAAAAAACCACCAATAAAAATCCAAGATCAACCGTTGGAACGGTAACAGAAGTGTATGATTTTATGCGCTTATTGTTTGCTAGGGTTGGAGAAGCGTATAGTTATAATACCGGAAAAAAAATGGTCAAATTCAGCGAAGAAGAAATCGTTGAAAATATCATGGAGCGTTTTTTAAATAAAAAAGTATCCTTACTCGCGCCATTAATTAGAGGCCGTAAAGGTCATTACAGAGAACTGTTCGAAGACATTCGTAAAAAAGGATTTTTAAAAGTTAGAGTTGATGGAGAAGTAATGGATCTTACTGCAAAACTACAAGTTGATCGATATAAAATTCATGATATTGAAGTAGTAATTGATCGATTAGCAGTAACTGCAGATATGCGCGTACGACTTAGTCAAAGCATACAGCAAACTTTAAAAATGGGTAAGGACTTGCTTTTTTTATTGGTGAACGATACCAATAAAGTGGTTCAATTTTCTAAACAATTAATGTGCGAAGAAACAGGTATTAGTTACGAAGAACCATCGCCCAATGCATTTTCATTTAACTCGCCTTATGGTGCTTGCCCAACTTGTAAGGGACTAGGCAATATTCATACCATTAGTTTGTCTGCTATTTTACCCGACCAGTCTTTAAGCGTGAAAGCGGGTGGTATAGCACCTTTGGGCGAACAGCGCGAAGCTTATATGTTTCGCAATGTAGAAATATTGGCCAAGAAAAATAAAATCAATTTAGATAAGCCAATCAAAGAAATGCCTATAGCGTCTTTGAATATTTTATTATACGGAAATGCAGATGGAATTATTTCTGATGAAGAAGTATTAGAATCAGCATCCATTCCAGGTAAACCTTACGAAGGAGAATTTGAAGGAATTATTCCCATGCTCAATCGTTGGTATGCAGGCACTGGCAGTACCGAAGCGCTGCGCGAATGGGTAGAGCAATTTATGGAATTAAAAAAATGTCCTACATGCAACGGCGCAAGGTTAAAACAAGAAAGTCTTTGGTTTAAAGTTGACGAAAAAAATATTGCAGAACTCAGTCATTTAAATTTAAATAAATTAATTGTTTGGTTTGATGGTATTGAAGAAAGGTTGAGTAAAAAGCAAAATGCTATTGCAAAAGATATTTTAAAAGAAATACGAGAACGATTGCAGTTTTTATTAGACGTTGGATTAACGTATTTATCATTAGACCGACCTTCTAGAAGCCTTAGTGGTGGTGAATCTCAGCGAATAAGACTGGCCACGCAAATTGGTTCGCAATTGCAAGGCATTACCTATGTATTAGACGAGCCATCTATAGGGTTACACCAACGAGACAACCATCGTTTGATTTTGGCTTTACAAAATTTACGAGATATAGGTAACAGTATTTTAGTAGTAGAACACGATAAAGATATTATGATGGCTGCCGATTATTTGGTAGACATTGGCCCCAAAGCAGGTGTGTATGGTGGAGAGATTGTAGCTGCTGGAACACCACAAGAAGTACTATTGAGTAATTCCGATACGGCCCAATATTTAAGTGGTGCAAAATCAATTCCAATTCCAAAAGAAAGAAGAAAGGGTAATGGAAAGTCTATTGAAATTAAAGGTGCTACTGGTAATAATTTAAAAAATGTATCGGTTCAAATTCCGCTAGGAAAATTAGTAGTAGTAAGTGGTGTAAGTGGCAGTGGAAAATCTACCCTTATTAACGAAACCCTGTATCCCTTGCTATCAAAGCATTGTTACGATAGTCGGGTAAGCCCAATGGATTATAAAAGCATTAAAGGTTTAGAAAATATCGACAAAGTAATTGAAATAGACCAGTCTCCTATTGGCAGAACACCCAGAAGTAATCCTGCAACCTATTGTGGATTCTTTACTGAAATACGTACTTTATTTGCCGCAGTGCCAGAAGCTAAAATTAGGGGATACAATGCAGGCCGTTTTTCTTTCAATGTAAAAGGCGGAAGGTGTGATATGTGTGAAGGTGGAGGTATGCGCACGATTGAAATGAACTTCTTGCCAGATGTTTATGTGCACTGCGAAAAATGCAATGGCAAACGTTATAATCGCGAAACACTAGAAATTAGGTACAAAGGAAAATCTATTAGTGATGTATTAAATATGACGGTAGATGAAGCTTGTGAATTTTTTCAAGCGGTACCATTTATTTATAGAAAAATAAAAGTGTTGCAAGACGTAGGTCTAGGATATATTACACTAGGCCAATCGGCTGTAACCCTTAGTGGAGGAGAAGCACAGCGTGTTAAACTTTCTACTGAATTAGGAAAAAAAGATACGGGTAAAACATTTTATATTTTAGACGAACCAACAACAGGCTTGCATTTTCAAGACATCCAACATTTGTTAGATGTACTAAATAAACTTGTTGATAGAGGGAATTCTGTTTTAGTAATTGAACACAATTTAGACGTGATAAAAGTGGCCGATCACCTCATAGATTTAGGTCCTGAAGGTGGTGATGGGGGAGGACGAATTTTATTTGAAGGAACACCAGAAGCAATGGTTAACAACAAAGAAAGTCATACAGCCCGTTTTTTGAAAATTGAATTAGGCTTGTAAAGGGCGTATCATTTCTATATGGTCTATATCGTCTTCTAAATAAATATCACTTGTTTGTATAAATCCAAATGATTCGTAAAACCTTTTTAAATACAATTGTGCGCCAATTTTAATGGATCCCTTACCAAACAAATTTTCGCATTGTTTAATGGAATGTTGCATCAATTCTTTACCCAGGCCTAATTGCCGATGACTTTGTTTGTTAACCACGCGGCCAATAGAAGGATGGTCTGCATAAGAAACGCCTTTTGGTACCATTCGGGCATAAGCAACCAATAGATGGCCATCCCAAGCCATTAAATGATGGCATTTAGGGTCTTTGTAATCATTGTCTTGGAATAGGCATTTTTGTTCTATTACAAACACTTCCATCCTTAAATGCAATATGGCATATAATTCAATAGGGCTAAGGTCTGTAAAGGCTTTACATTCCCATTTAATTTGTTGTTTAGTCATATCGAATATTCGTCTAATTGCGATGAATTATTTAAAAAAAGCCAATCTACTGCAAAACTAATGGTAGAACCACAATTATTTTACACCTTTGCAACCTTGCAATAGCAGGGTTTATTTATCAGAAACAAATTTATGCAGAAAAAAGTTGCCATTATAGGAGCAGGTCCGGCAGGATTAACAGCAGCCTATCTGTTAGGTAAGGCCAATCAATCAGTAGTGGTGTTTGAAAAAGACCCTACTTATGTTGGCGGAATCTCAAGAACAGAAACTTATAAAGGATATAGTTTTGATATTGGCGGTCACCGTTTTTTTTCTAAATCGAAAGAAGTAGAAGATTTTTGGACCGAAATATTGGGTGATGAAATGTTGGAGCGTCCTAGAAGTTCAAGAATATATTATAACAAAAAATTCTTTTCATATCCATTAGTAGCATTTGAAGCCCTAATGAAATTGGGTATTTGGGAAAGTTGTTTGTGTGTTTTGAGTTATTTAAATGCCAAAGTATTTCCAGTAAAAAATCCAACAAATTTCGAAGACTGGGTAACCAATCAATTTGGTAAAAGACTATTCAATATTTTTTTTAAAACCTATACCGAAAAAGTTTGGGGAATTCCTTGTAATGAAATTTCTGCCGATTGGGCGGCGCAACGTATTAAAGGTTTGTCTTTAAGCAGTGCTATTTGGAATGCCGTTTTTAAGCCCAAAGCAACTGGTAATGATAAAGTAATTAAAACACTCATTGATTCATTCAGGTACCCTAAAAAAGGGCCAGGAATGATGTGGGAAGCTTGCACCGAAAAATGTATTAAAATGGGCGTGCAAGTTGAAATGAATACAGGGGTAAAAGATATTGCGCAAGCCGATAATAAATGGACAGTACATACAACAGACAATAGAACTTTTGAAGGATTTGATTATGTACTTTCTTCTGCACCAATGCGCGAATTGATTCCAACAGTAGCCCCACAATTTCCTGCAGAACCGTTAAAGTCTTCGCAGGCATTGGGTTACCGCGATTTTGTAACAGTGGTATTAATTTGCAAAGACGAAGATGCATTTAACGATAACTGGATTTATATACACGATCCAAGTGTACAAGTAGGACGCGTACAAAATTTTAAATCATGGAGTCCTTATATGGTTCCAGATCCTGAAATGGCATGTTATGGGTTAGAATATTTTTGTTTTGAAGGAGATGGTTTGTGGACAAGCTCCGATGAAACATTAATAAACTTAGGCAAAAAAGAAATTGAACAAATAGGATTAACCAAAGGCTCGGCTGTAGTAGATGGCTATGTGGTGCGTCAACCAAAAGCGTATCCAGTGTACGACCACGCTTACAAACAAAATGTAGAAGACGTACGTCAGGCCCTAAAAGCCTATCATGGCTTGTATTTGGTTGGTAGAAATGGTATGCACAAATACAATAACCAAGACCATTCTATGATGACCGCTATGTTAGCAGCTAAAAATATTATTGCCGGCGAAGAGCTATATGATTTATGGGATGTTAATGAAGACGCAGAATACCACGAAGGTGGTTTGCGTGGTGCAGAAGATGCTAATAAAATTGCTGAAAGATTGGTGCCGCAGAAAATTAAAAACTAAGCATTAAGCCATATTAATTAAAGGAGGCTGTTTCAATAGTATGAGACAGCCTCCTTTAATTCGGATACCTGATGAATAAATATATTCGTTTATACAATTCTCAGGGTAGCCTTTTATTTTTTTGATACATCCTGCTTAAATATTGTATCGGATTTAATTATTTATCTCCCTGAAACCCCCGGTACCACTGCCAAACTTTCATTACCAGTTTCGTTAACCGATTGTACTGCAAAAAAATAATTGTCTTTTGAAAAGGGAAGTAAATATTCTTTTTCAGTTGTAAAATATTTTTTCTGCCAAAAGCACTGGTTGTTTCGCGTTGTAAAATATAGTATCCTTTTACATTGCCTGATTTAGGTGCTTGCCATGTGATATATGAATTATTAGAAAGATTTTTCACTTCAATTTTAACCGATTCTGGCATGGCAGGTGCTTTTGCTAGATTGGCTAAATTGGCCAAGTTCATGGCGGTATTTTTACGCAAATATTCAAAGTCCATAAATTCTGGAAGGTCTCCATACTGAATGCCGTTTTCCATTTTTACATCTTTGTGTTGGTGGTTGTAGTTTTCATTCATTTCAGAAATTCGAACTGCAGCAAAACCATTTTCTACATAAGGCAAATGGTCGCCACCTCTTAAGAACCGATCATTTCTATATACCAATACCAATTCTAAATTTTCTACATATCGTTCGCCAATTTCTTTTACATAACGCGCTAATTGACGCGCTTTTCCGTCATTCTCTAAACCCAATTGTCTGATTTGTTTGGCTGATTTTTCTGTTTCAAATGCAGGCAATCCTTCGCTAAAAACGCGCACACGGGTATTGTCAATAATATTGGTTTCGTTGCTATTATTGCTACCCATAATATCGTTATTCAATACTGCTTGAATATTCCAGTTTTCTTTTTTTGCTTTATTGGCCATAAAATAAGCACCCAATAAACCCTGTTCTTCGCCACTAACGGTTACAAAAATAATGGTGGCAGGAAAACTATGTTGGCTCATAATTCTAGCGCATTCTAATACAGCAGCAGCGCCACTTCCATCGTCATTGGCGCCTGGTGCATCACCAACGCCATCAATAGGGCTGCCACGCATATTATCGAGGTGCCCGCTTATTAAAAATATGCGATTGTCATTAGGGTCAGTGCCTTTTAGTGTGGCTACTACATTTCCTAGCAATGTTGGCGCAATAACGCGTTTGTTGTCGGGCATTAAAGTAGTAGTATCAATCATGGCGGTTAATCTGCCACCTGAGTTTTTAGCAAAACTGTTGAATTTATTTAACACCCAATTTCTGGCTGCTCCAATTCCACGCTTGCTATCGGTTCCTGTACTTAGTGTATTTCTTGTGCCAAATGCCACCATTTGTTGAATATATAATTGCACAGAATCTTTAGAAACTGCTTTAATCATTTGTGCAATTTCTGGATCTCTATTAATGGTTGTTTGTGCTTTTGTATTGTTTAAACTAAATAGTAAAACAAGTAATGCGAAACCGATTTTTTTCATAGTTTTCATTTTATATGGGCTGCTTAAAATTATTAATAATTGTATTTATCCTTCCATTTATCTTTTAAAAAATTGCGTAATTCATTTTCTCTTGCGTTATTCCCTGGCGTATAAAACCTTGTACCAATAAGAGGGGCAGGCAGGTACTCTTGGTTAATAAAATTGCCTTCTCCTAAATGAGAATACTGGTAATTTTTTCCATAGTTTAAATCCTTCATTAACTTGGTAGGCGCGTTGCGAATATGCAATGGCACTGGTTGGTCTCCAAATTGCTGTACCGCTTTTTGGGCTTCAGTTATGGCTACTACGGCTGCATTGCTTTTTGGCGATGAAGCCATATAGGTAACGCATTGTGCCAAAATAATCCTGCTTTCTGGGTAGCCTATTTTACTCACAGCATCAAAAGTATTGTTGGCCAATAACAAAGCATTTGGATTGGCATTGCCAATGTCTTCACTTGCAAAAATTAGCATGCGTCGGGCAATAAATTTCACGTCTTCACCTCCTTCAATCATTCGGGCCAACCAATACATGGCACCGTTTGGGTCACTACCACGCATGCTTTTTATAAAGGCTGAAATAATATCGTAATGCTGTTCTCCTTGTTTGTCGTAGAGTGCAATTTTATTTTGCGCAATATCCATCACAGCCAAATCGGTAATGCTATTTTCTGCGCCTGTTTTTTTATTGGAATTATTAATTGTTTCACTAACTAATTCCAATAAGTTTAAAAGCTTTCGTGCATCTCCGCCAGAAATTCTAATCAGCGCTTCTGTTTCTTTTAATACAATATTATACTGAGCAATGATGCTGTCTTTTGCAATAGCTTGCGCTAATAATTTAATTAAATCAGTTTCGTTTAAAGCCTTTAACACATATACTTGACACCTGCTGAGTAAGGCACTATTTACTTCAAACGAAGGGTTCTCGGTAGTTGCACCAATTAATGTAATGATTCCTTTTTCAACAGCTCCAAGTAGTGCATCTTGCTGGCCTTTATTAAATCGATGGATTTCATCAATAAATAAAACCGCACCCGATTGTTGGGTTGCGGCTTCTATAATTTCACGAATTTCTTTTACACCACTACTAATGGCGCTCAACTGAAAATAAGGCACTTGTAAATTATGGGCAATAATATTGGCAATGGTTGTTTTACCTACGCCAGGAGGGCCCCATAAAATCATGGATGGAATACGTCCACTTTCAATAGCATTGCGCAAAATACTTCCCTTGCCTGTTAGGTGCTCTTGTCCTACTAGGTCATCGAGTGTTTCGGGCCGAATTCGTTCTGCTAATGGGGTTGTTTGATTCACTGTTGTAAAGTACAAAAAAAATGCAGATGCCATTTAAATAGCCTTACCACTTGTGTAATTTTAGGCAGGATCTTTTGGTAGAAATAGGTTTGCATACTGTTTTAATAGTTTAAAACAGATAGATAAATGCGCCAAAAGTATTGCTGAAAAGAAAAAGAAGAAATAAGAGATGCTCCGCATGACTTTAACAAAAAGAGTAGGGGTAAATTCTGCTGGTAGTTTTGATTGGGTATCTAAGAACTTATCAATAATGGTTTTTAGTTCTGCATCACCCATATAAAACATACTCAAAGAATTCATTAAAAACATAAATGATAAAAATAAACTTACAAATGCATTCACTCTAATCCAATCCTTTGTAGAAGCGGGTGCTGGAATATTATATTTAACATGTTTGGTAATAAAAAACAAACTGGCAAATACATAAATGCAAAATCCACCAACTAAAAACACAGCAAATAAAAATGCCGGATTAGCAAGTGCGCTTAGTAATAAAATAATATCCATTAGTCCAAAAAGTATAGCAAATGGTAATAAAATAAAGGTCAGAATTTTGAATATGGTTAATTGCTGCATAAATTAATGGGTCTATTGTTGTTGTTGTCCTGCAAAAGTATCGATAATTATTTCAGGTGCATCTGATCCTTCTTGTTTTTGTAATTTAACATCGGTAATTTCTTCAAAAACTTGTCCGTCTTCGTATCCAACCGAAACATAAACCGATAAAGACTGTTTAGCTGGTCCTTTAAACGTTCCTTTTGCAGGGGTACAATCGCTAAAATCGCGTCCTACGGCTAGTTTTACGTGGTTATTGGTCGCCCAAACATTATTGGTAGGGTCAATGCCAATCCAGCCATGATGGGGTATACATGCTTCTACCCAAGCATGTGTAGCACCTTCGCCGCGCATACCGTTTTTATTAGGACAGATATAACCGCTAACATATCTAGAAGGAATACCAATCATGCGTAATAATTCAAGCATCACGTGTGCAAAATCTTGACAGACCCCCGCTTTTTGCGCCACTATTTGATCTACGGTAGTTTCAATAGTAGTGATACCTTTGATATAAGTGAAGTCTGTAAAAATAAATGCACAACAGTCTTTTACAATATCTAACACTGTTTTAGTAGGTTGATAAAAACGAGTAATATACGATTGCATTGTTGCTAAAGAATTGGAAGGAGCTGTTCTTACCAATTCTAATAAATGCAAATCGTTTCCAATAAAATCAGGTATGTCATTTACATAAGAAGGAAAACGAATATTTGGCAATGCAAGTGTTGCAGTTCGAACAGTTAATTTACTTTCAATAATCATTTCACGATGGGGCGCCATTAAATTAAAACAACCGGTTTTATTACCCCAATAGTCAATATAGGTAAGGATTTCAGGCTGACCTGTAATTTTTATTTCGTGAAATAAAGTTTCTTGATCAGGAGAAATAAAAGGAAAAACTTTTATTTCATTTACACTTTCTTTAACCGGTCTATCGTATTCGTATTTTGTAATATGATGTATTGTAAAAACAGCCATTCAATTTTTTTTATGAATAAGAGAAATAGGTTCTGCCTAATGTGCGGCTGAATTCATTTAAATCTTTCCGTACAGTAACCAGGTATTTTTCTAACCCTTCTCTTTCTACAATTTCAAGGTCTGCATATTTTACAGAACTTTGTAATCTGCCAAAAGACCTTTTGAGTTCTTTACTTCCTTCAACAGGGTTAGAGGCCGCAATATCGGTTAAATATTTGTTAGCCCTGTCTAAAGCATAATATACTGATCTTGGAAAATTATTATCAAACAATAATTGTTGTACAACATTGTAGTTGTGGTCTTGCGAACTATAATTTTTTAGGTGCAATTCATAACCAGATAATGCCAACAATAAACCACGCCAATAAATAATATCTTGTTCGTTTTTAAAATCAAATGCCACCTCCTTAAAAAAATAGTGTGTGAACTCTGCGGTTAATAAACAACGTTCGGTGTATTTGCCCATGTTCATATAATTCCAACTTTGTCCGCGAGGCATGGTGCTATCAGTGATTCCACAAAACTGATCGCTGGTATTAATGAATTTATCAATCACAACAATGGCTTCGGGTCCGGCTAATTTTTTGGCCAAACCAGGTTGATTAGCTAAATGATAAATTTGATTCACTTGCTCCCAAACCTCTTTGGTTATTTGGTCTTGTACCCCTCTTGCATTCTCTCTAGCTCGGTTGATAATTACTTTAAATGAGTTTTGATTCTTGGCATCCAATAACAAATATTGTAATGCTGCAGTATTGTCTTTTTTTAAATCTTCAATCGCTTCATTAGACAAGGAGGTGAATATTTTTAATGCCGGTTGCCATGTCATACTATTTGCCTGCACTTTGTCGAAAGATAAAATATAACTGGTTTTCATCAAACGAAGCATTCCATCTGCGCGTTCCATGTAACGGTTAAGCCAATATAATGAGTCTGCAATTCTACTAAGCATGTGTATTAAATTCTAGTTCTATAAATCAATTTAATTTCTTTTTTCTTTTATGTTGTTGGTATGTCTATTACCCAAGTGTCTTTACTGCCTCCACCTTGCGATGAATTAACTACTAAAGATCCTTCTCTTAGTGCTACACGTGTTAATCCGCCAGGTACAATTTTTATGCCACTTGGTCCACACAAAGCATAAGGACGTAGGTCTACGTGTCGGGGTTGTAATTTGCCATCAATTAAACAAGGAACAGTAGATAATTGAATGATGGGTTGCGCAATAAATCCTCGGGGATTTGCCAATATATTTTCTTTTGCTTTTGCAATAACTTCATCACTTGCACTATTGCCCATTACCATTCCATATCCACCCGATTGATTGGTTTCTTTTACAACCATTTTATGCATGTTCTCAAAAACATGGGTGCGTTCTTCCACATTATTCATTTGGTAAGTAGGAATATTTGGAAGGATAATTTCTTCGTTCAAGTAATACTTAATCATAGCTGGAACATAAGCATATACTGCTTTGTCGTCGGCAACACCATTGCCCAAAGCATTAACGATGGCTACATTTCCTTTGCGGTAAGCACTAATTAAACCAGGTACACCCAACGCGCTATCTGGGCGAAATACCAATGGGTCTAAAAACTCATCATCAATCCTTCTGTAAATCACATCAACCTGCCTTAAGCCAGCAGTTGTTTTCATATATACTTTGTGATTGTCAACCAATAGGTCTCTGCCTTCTACTAATTGAACGCCCATTTGCCTAGCCATAAAAGTGTGCTCGAAATAAGCAGAATTATACATGCCTGGCGTAAGTAATACCACTGTTGGATTGGCAATTTGTTTGGGTGCAAATGCATTTAAATTATCGTGCAATAACAACGGATAATTATTAATCGTTCGAACATTACTTTCAGACAATAAATTAGGAAATATACGCTTAGTAACTTCTCTATTTTCTAGCATGTATGATACGCCAGAAGGGGTTCTTAGGTTATCTTCTAAAATATAAAAAGTACCATCTTCGCCTCTAATTAAATCAATACCAGCAATATGAACATAAATATCAAAAGGCACTTGAATGCCAAAAACTTCACGCGTAAAATGTGGGCAAGACGCAATTAATTCTGCAGGAATAATACCGTCTTTTATTATTTGTTGGTCGTTGTAAATATCTTTTAAAAAAAGGTTTAAAGCGCTTAGTCTTTGCTTAATGCCTTTTTCAATATGATCCCATTCTGTTCCAGTAATAATACGCGGAATAATATCAAATGGAAAAATTCTTTCAATCCCCTCGTTATCGCTATAAACAGTGAAAGTGATACCCTGGCTCATAAAAAGTTCACTGGCCAGTTTGTGCTTTTGCTCAAGGTCGTTTAGGTTCAGTTTACTTACCGTATCATAGATGGAATTGTATTGTTGTCGAATACCTTCAATCGCTTTCATTTCATCCCAAATATGCGGCGAAGTTGGGTATTGGTTAAAGAGAATATCTCCCGTCATAAACAATTGATTGTATGGTCAGTTACAAAAAAAAGTTGCTTGCTAGCCCCGTTGGGTCAGCAAGCAACTTTTCTAAATTAAGGAATTATTACCACGAATTGCTATGATTTTTTAATGTGCCAAAAAAAAGCGTTTTTCTAGGGTAAGAAAAACGCTTTTCATTGTAAGATTGTCTACTGTTATTGTAAATCTAATTTGATTTGTAATTCTGTAAATTGTTTGTCATCAATGGTGCTTGGGGCATCTAACATCACATCGCGTCCACTATTGTTTTTAGGGAAAGCAATAAAGTCACGAATACTTTCACTGCCACCTAAAATAGAACAAATACGGTCAAATCCAAAAGCCAATCCACCGTGTGGAGGAGCACCATATTCAAAAGCACCCAATAAAAATCCAAATTTATGATTGGCTTCTTCTTCGCTCATACCAAGGGCTGCAAACATTTTCTCTTGCAATTCTCTTTGATAAATTCTAATAGATCCTCCGCCAATTTCATTGCCATTCATTACCATATCATAAGCATTGGCTTTAATATTAGAATAGGGATGTTCGAGGTATTTAGCAGCATCTTCAATTAAAGGATTGTTGTTAATCATCACTTCAATTTCATCTGGTTTAGGCGATGTGAAAGGATGGTGACGTGCAACCCAACGATTGTCGTCTTCGGCATATTCAAATAATGGAAAGTCCATTACCCATAATAATTTAAACTCATCGTCTTTTCTAAAACCTAATTTTTTACCTAGTTCAAGGCGTAATTCGCTTGTTGCTTTGCGGGTTCTCTCTTCTCTTCCTGCTAGTATTAATACCAAATCACCGGCTACAGCACCTGCTGCATTGGCAATGGCTTTTAGTTTTTCTTCTGGATAAAATTTATCTACACTACTCTTGTAAGTGCCGTCTGCATTGCATTTGATGTATACCAAACCCATCATGCCTATTTGAGGGCGCTTTACCCAATCTGTAAGTTCATCGGTTTGTTTGCGTGTATACTCACTACAACCAGGGGCTGCAATGGCTAAAACAGTTTCTGCATTGTCAAATACACCAAAGCCAGCATCATTAATTAGTTCACCAGTGGCTTGAATTTTTCCACCTTTTAAAAAGGCCGATTTTAGGTTGGCAATTTTCATCCCGAAACGAATATCGGGTTTGTCATTACCGTATTGCCACATAGCATCTTCCCATGTCATGCGTTCAACAACCTCTGTATAATCTATATTTTTTACGTCTTTAAAAATGCGTTTGATTAATCCTTCAAACATATTTAAAATGTCTTCTTGCTCTACAAAAGCCATCTCGCAATCAATCTGCGTAAATTCTGGCTGACGATCTGCACGAAGGTCTTCGTCTCTAAAACATTTTACAATTTGATAGTATCGATCGTAACCACTTACCATCAACAATTGCTTAAAGGTTTGTGGAGACTGCGGTAGCGCGTAAAACTGTCCTGGATTCATTCTAGAAGGCACAACAAAATCTCTGGCACCTTCGGGTGTTGATTTAATTAAAAATGGCGTTTCAATATCCATGAAATTATTTTCATGCAAATAATTTCGGGCCGAACGATTTACTGCATAACGCAATTCTAAATTTCTTTTTACGGCATTCCTGCGTAAATCTAGGTAACGATATTTCATGCGTAAATCGTCTCCACCATCAGTGTCATCTTGTATGGTAAAAGGTGGTACTGCCGATTTATTTAAGATCTTAAAACTGCTAATGGCAATTTCAATTTCTCCGGTTGGAATATGGGTATTTTTATTGCTTCTTTCCGAAACTTTTCCAGTTGCTTGCAATACAAATTCGCGACCCAATGGATTGGCATCTAGCACCGCATTTAATTCTTCTCCAAACAACAATTGCGTAATGCCATAACGGTCGCGCAAATCCACAAATGTAATGGCGCCAAACTTACGAATGGTTTGTACCCAGCCGGCAAGGGTAACTTCTTTAGCAGCATCACTAATTCTTAATTCTCCACAAGTATGCGAACGATACATATAATTATTTTGGTTGATTCGGATAGCAAATATAACCGAAATGCTTTAAGCGCGAAATATCGGGTTAAAATAGCCTGATTGCAATAGGTATTGGTTACTCAATTAAGTGTGGCACAAACCTGCTTTTATTGTCTGTAATTAAGGTGTTGGCCTCTCTAATACCAATTCCTGCTGCTTCCTGACCAATTATCCAGCTGCCAATTACAGGGTAGTTGTCGGAGAAATTTGGAAGGGTACAAAGTTCTTGATAAATAAATCCTTCTGCGCCATATTGGCCTGCTGTTTTTGCCAATGAAATATTTTTTAAAACCATGTCTATATTGGCCCCTTCTCTAGATAAGATTGGTTTTTTTACATAATTCTCCAATTGATTGGCTTCAAAGTAAGCAGGTAATAGATACGGACATTCAGGATATAATTCCCACAAAATTGGAAGGATGGCTTTGTTCGATAAAATCATTTTCCAAGCGGGCTCGATCCAAAGGGCCCTGTTATTGTCTACTAATATATTTTTTCCAAATGATTCTGCTAATAGCCATTCCCATGGATATAATTTGAAAATATTAGTAATAGGTTGGTTGTCTAAATCTAGAAACTGTTGTTCAACTTCATCCCATCCCAAATCGTCTATAAACACCAACTTGGTTTCTATGCCTGATTGTATAGCGCAATCTCTTAAATACTCTGTATTAGTAAGGTCTTCGAGGGTTTCCTTTAAACAGGTAAAATGTAAAATTCCTTGATTTAAATAGGGTTTTAAATACTTCCAGTAATTGATTAGTTTTTCGTGAACACTATTAAATTGGTCTTTGCTTTTATCAAAATCTTGTAACCAAAACCATTGTACAATGCCTGCTTCATATAGGCTTGTAGGAGTGTCTGCATTAAATTCTAGAAGTTTTATTAGGCCCTCTTTATAACAAAAGTCAAACCGGCCATAAATAGCAGGGTGGTCCTCGGTCCAACTTCTTTCAATCATAGGGATGGCCCATTCTGGAATTTGAAATTGCTGGTATAGTTCTTCATCCAATACATGTTGTACCGCTCCCAAACAAAGGTTCCACAATTCATTTGTTGCTTTTTCTATTAAAACAACTTCATTCATTTTTAAAGTATAATAAACCGATTCATCCCAATAAGGAATATTGGTTGTATGAAATCCAAAGCCTAGTTTTTCAACAGCCGATTGCCAATTATTTCTGGGTGTAATTTTAATTCTTTCCATTTTGCAATTCCTTGTTTTTAAACTTCCTGCCACTAAGATGAAACACTAAATCCACTTCTACCAAAACCGCCTCTACTCACCGCCGCTTTAAATCCATTTGATCCAATATTTGAACTAGGATGTATGGCACTTGAATAATAGCCAGCTCTTTGGTACATGCCATTATTATAATTGCCATAAGGCCTAAATGCATAATACCATAATAGAGCAGTTCCTATTCCATTGTGGTGATACACCCTTGTGTAAGGTGCCGATGAATCACTTCTAATATGCACTTTGCCGCTATCTTCCCAATCGTTCTTTTTTGGTTGATTACAACTAGCTAAAGCGGCTGTAATTAAAACGAGTTGTATGTATTTTGATTTCTTCATGGATAATTTTATTTAACTGTAATGAAGATTTCGTAATCTTTTTTTACCACAACTTGTTTGGATTCTCCCTCTTGATTTTCTGCTGTGGTAGTATGAGAACCTAGTGTAGGTAGCGTATCTCGGTACTCAATATTTTTTACAAGTATATTATTTGTCCAAACAGCATGTGTGGTAATTAGAATGTCGTGCAAACTATCAATGTGTTCTACTTTTACAGCAGACTCAACAGCGCCAGATTTATTTACCGTATTAGTGACGTCTTCATTTTTTTCTGTGTCATCGCAAGCAACAATTACTAAAAAGCATACAGAAACAAAAAAAACGCGCACAAAAAATTTGTAAGTATTCATAAATAGTATTTTTTTGAGAATGAACGATTCAATTGAACTACATCGTTTCAACTGCATCTTGATGACGTGGCTTCCAATACAAGTAATAATACATTAAAATACTGAGCCCCATCAAAAAAGGAATTAAGGCCAAGTGTTTCATTGTAAAGTTGCCCCAAAGTGGATGTGTGTCAAATCCCATAAACTCACTAATCATCCAATAAGAGTTGGCACTAATCCAAATAGTGATGGCCAGGTTATGGCATATTTCAGAAAAATATTGTCGAGTTCGCCAAGCAATCATAATAGAAATGATAAGGGTTGGAAAAATCATGGCAATACCCAATGGTCTCCAAACCATACACCACGATACATCTTTTAATAGCCAAAAAACAATATGGAGGTTTTCCATTTTTCTATATTTCATCGGTATATTATAGGTGGTTTCTTGTTGGCTCATATTTTAATTTTTAAAGACGTTTACGAAAATAATTTTTTAACTCCAATTATCGGCTTAAAATATTTTTAAATCGTTGTACGTCTGCTAATGGGTTAATTGGGCTTTGATGTATTAAGTGGTTTGAAAGTTCTTCTGCATAATAAGGGGCCAATGAACAACCCTTGGTGCCCATTCCATTAAAAATGCCAATATTTTTTTTGATAGGATGTAGACCTACAAATGGTTTCCGCTCCATATTGGCTGGTCGTTCAGATGCAATATGGTCTACAATTTGGTAAGGTAATTGCAGCCATTGGTTTAATTCTGCCACCACTTTTTGTTTGAATTTTTCTGTAGGATTCAGGTCTGAATAATTCCACTCATACGTAGATCCAATCCACCATAAATCTTCTTTCCAAGGAACTAAAACAATGCCTTGTTTATAGATATGATTTCTTGGTAAATTTTCAATAGACGCAATGATGGCTTCTCCTTTATTGGCAGCATAAGGAAGCAGTTTAAAGTAAGGGTTATTGATTCCAGCTGCACCATCGCAATAAATAATTTTTTCTGCAATAATTCCTTGAAACGAAATACTATCATTACTTACAACGCAATCTTTCCATTCAAAACGTCTTGCTAATAGTGCGTTTTGTTCGAGTAGTTTTTTACGCCAAATAGTTATTAAACTATTTAAATCTACCAATAAGCAAGGATTGATTTCGCCGATACTAAATGGGTAATTAAAATAATTTTTCCAGTCGTTTTCATTGTTGGGTACATGCAAATAGTCTGGTTCTTCATTGAGCCTTTGTTTAAAAGCTAATTCCATTTGAGGGGTTGGTAAAAAATCTAAAATGGAACACGCTTGTACTAATTGCTGATTGATATGGTTACCAAATTCGGTATATGCCTGTAAACTATAGGGGAGTAGGTTTTCAATATCCCAAGTGCGAACCAGTCTTCTGCCTGTAATAGGATTAATTACCCCACTTGCTACTTTAGAAGAACTATTCGGTTTGCTTTCATCAATCACTAATACTTTTTTCCCAGCCTTCATTAAATTCCAGCTTAAGAAACTTCCACACAATCCTTGGCCTACAATAATATAATCCACTTGCATACTGGTAAATTTCAGCTTTATTTTTCATTCCTAAATAAGAAATTTATTCCACTACACTAATATTTATTCCTGCCGAATGGCTGTTTAACTCAGGTGCGTATAAACTTTGGAGTGTTGCAATACCAACAGAAAAATAACCCGCATGCGTGATGTACAAAGGATATTCAAAAACATAAGTTCCTTTTGGTAAAAAATCAAAGAAAAAATTAGTACTAGCATCGTTGGTACTTTCGTAATAACCTAGTTGCTCTTTCCATTTGTATCCGCTTAATACATTCAAGGGCTCCATACTTGCAGCGCGCATATCTTTTAATTGTACATAATTTATATCTCTGCTAGAATGAATTTCTAAACGAATGATTATTTTATTGCCAACCTGCAAAGGGTTTTCCGCTGAAAAAGGAACTAGTTTCTTTCCTGCTGCTGTATTCGTTTCAATCAATATTTTTTTTGTAACACTCAAAGCATTGACAGCTTCTGTTATTTTATCAAGTTCTTCAAAGTATTGCCATTCTACACTTCCCCAACCTAGTAGTGTATTTGAAAACTTTTTTGATTGATTAGTGGTTGTAGTAACTTTAATATTTCCCATTGCTGGTTCTACTATATTTCCATCAATTCTTTTTTGCCAATAGCCAAATCCTGCTGTGGTTTTTTGATCGCCCAATTTTACAATTGTTTTTCCTAATGCTACTTCAATAGAGCTGTTATTATTTGTTAAATCATTTGTATTTAATAAAAGTGCATAGCAGGCATTGGCAGTGGCAATGGTTGTTTTCCAGTGCATGGTTTGCTTGTTTAATAATAGCCAAGTTTTCATTTTAGCAATCGAATTTTCAAGCCCCTCATTTTCTGTTTGATACAATATGGTTTCTGCGAGTTCAATAACCAATGATTGGGTATTTATTTGTGCAGTCGCACCATTTGGTTCTTTCCAATAAGTTCCCATGCTGGTTGTTTTAACAGCATTTTCTAGTATGGCTGGAAATAGGGTTGTTCTAACTAGTTTCCATTCTTTGTGTTTGTAGAAAGCCAATCCTAGCATGGCTTGTAGTTGAATAGGCTGATTTTTCCAGCATAGCTTTGCTTGCTTATAATAGTAATCTGTAGCGGCAGTTGCTTTATTTGGAATGTTCAAATAAAAACTACGCATATACAAATATTCAATCTGTTTGCGCGTTAATTGTTGAACACTTGTGTTTTGTTTTGAAGCAATTAAGTTTGTATAATCTTGCTGTATTTGCGCGTCTAAATAATCAATAGCTTTTATTACAATTGCATTCAAGCGACTCGTATTTTCTGCAGAAATAGCACCCATATTCAACAACTTTCCAATGCCAGTTACTATTGTATTGGTCATATATAGGTCATCTCTACCACCTTTAAACCAACTGAATGACCCATTGCTTAACTGTGCATCATTTAACTGATTTAAATCAGTACTCGCTTGTTCAGAAACTTGTACTAGATTAAATAATTGACTCAAACTACTGCGTTGTGCTGTTTCGTTTTTTGCATCGAATACCCAAGGTGTTTCTTGGAGTATAATTTGTTTTAATCCCTGATTATTATTTAAATTAGCAAGCAATGAAACACTGTCTGTTTTCCATTGTGTGTAATAGTTTTTTATAAAAGGATATTTCTTTACTAAATAAACGGCTAAACTATTTGCATAAAAACGATTGAATGTTTGTTCAACAGATTCATTTGTTTTTTGAAGTAAATAGGGAAGTGCTGTAATAGCATGCCATATTGGGTTTGAGGTATATTCAACTGTTAGTGATTCGTTAGATGCACTATTGCTATTTTGTTCTAGTAATTTTTTAAAAGTAAACAACTGAGTGGTATCTGCCAATAATATCATAGGCATACTTTCTGTAACCAATTGTCTGTTTGGTAATACAGGTAAAGTGTTTTCTTCTGCATCAGTATAATTGCCTGCTTTTGCTGTTACACGCCAAATAAGCGGCCTGTTAAAACCAAATGGAATTTGTATTGGAAATTTTACAACGGCGTTTTGTTTTGCACTAACTGTAAAGTATTGTGCTGGAAAAATATTTTGAAACCAACCATCAATAGAAGTATTGCTAGTAGCGTCAATTAATTCTAAAGAAACTTGACCAGTCATTTCTTCGGCGCTTAAGTTGGCAATACGCGCACTAAATTCCATTTTGTCGCCTTCTCGCATAAACCTTGGTGGATTGGTTTGCACCATCATAGAGTCAGAAGGCTTCCTTTTGTTATGAATGGTACTATTGTTTGTTTGTGCATTTACAAACAAACAATTTAATAATATCATCCAAAATCCTATCCGCTTAAATAACATAGTTAACTTTTTAATGGTATCCGCTACTTTGATGCATCAACTCAAATAATTCCACAACCAAATTTATAGATTCAGAAAATCTTAACAATAGAAACTATTAGGCATAAAAAAATCCTAACTTTTTCAAGCTAGGATTTCAATTATTGTAAGTTGATTTATTTTTTTAATGCGGCAATTGCTGCGGCCATTGTTTTACCAATATCCGCTGGGCTTGCAACTACTTCAATACCACACTCTGCCATGATTTTCATTTTAGCAGCAGCAGTATCGTCAGCTCCACCAATAATAGCTCCTGCATGACCCATTCTGCGTCCTGGAGGCGCTGTTTGTCCTGCAATAAATCCTACCACAGGTTTTGTTTTATTGTCTTTAATCCAACGAGCAGCGTCTGCTTCCATGCTTCCGCCAATCTCACCAATCATAATAATACCATCAGTTTCAGGGTCGTTCATTAATAATTCAACCGCTTCTTTAGTTGGGGTTCCAATAATTGGATCTCCACCAATGCCAATGGCAGTGCTAATTCCCATACCTGCTTTCACTACTTGGTCTGCAGCTTCATAAGTTAATGTACCACTTTTAGATACAATGCCAATTCTACCTGCTTTAAAAATAAAGCCAGGCATGATACCTACTTTAGCTTCGTCTGCAGTAATTACACCAGGGCAGTTTGGTCCTATTAAACGTGTATTTGTACTAGAAAGATAATTTTTAACTTTCACCATATCCTGCACGGGTATGCCTTCTGTAATGCATACTACCAAAGCAATTCCAGCTTCTGCAGCTTCCATAATTGCATCTGCTGCAAATGCAGGCGGAACAAATATAATACTCACATTAGCGCCAGTTGTTTTAACGGCATCTGCTACTGTATTAAAAACTGGTTTGTCTAAATGTATTGAACCTCCTTTACCAGGAGTTACACCACCTACTACATTCGTGCTATAGTCAATCATTTGTGTTGCATGGAAAGTACCTTCAGTACCTGTAAAACCTTGAACGATGACTCTCGAATCTTTATTTACTAAAACTGCCATGGGTTATTTGAAATTTGCGGCAAAAATAGGTTAAAACCCATTAGGCTTAGAGCTTTCTACAGTAAACTTTCTAGATTTTTTAAATGAAATCTAGCGGATAGGGCTCAAATAATCATTTACCCTAGCATTTAACTACCTAAATTTTAATTATAGCTTATAAAAAATCTTAGCGTCTTTGCTGTTTTGTGTACTTACTGTAAAGAAATAAGGGCCTTGGCGTAATAGTTCTGTAGGTATTTCAATAATATTATTTCCTTGCAACAAAGTCTTTTTAATACTATATTTTACCAGTCCATAGATATCTACAATATTAAGTTCACAAGCGGTATTATTGTTTCTACTAGTAAGCGTTACATACATTCTAGAAGCAACAGGGTTAGGATTAATACTAACAATGCTAACAAAATCAACTGATGCAGCCGGGATTGCAATACTGTCTTGCACTCGAACTGTTTTACAAATTTCTGCAACACAACCGCCCTTTGTTTTTACTTGTAAGCAAGTGGTATAAATACCTTGCATTGGAAATTCTTTTAAAGGGCTAACCTGGTTTCCATCCATCACTGTATTGTCTCCAAAATGCCAGATTCTTTGAATGATGGTATCTCCAATAGCAGTACTTAAACTACTATTATAACGCACATTTTTTAAACTAATTCTTTCTGCATTAAAACTAGCTTTTACGTTGCAGGCAGTAGCAGTTACAACAAAGCTTGTATCCTTAATTGTAAAACTTAAACAATAACTACTGGTACAACCGTTTTTGGTTTTAATGTCTAAACAAGTTGTGTAAGTTCCTGCTTTGCTGTATAAATGAGAGGGATCTACTCGGTTGCCAGTAATCATAGCACTGCTATCTCCAAAGTTCCAAACACGACTGATAACGCTATCTCCAACAGGTGCATTAGTTTCAGCACTAGTTACTTTTAATGTATATCCAGAAAGCGAGTATACAAACACTGCTTTACAGGTAGTAGGAGTAGGAGGTGGTGGGGTTGGAGTAATACAAACAATAAAATTACTTTCAACAATATTAGATATTGGAACTAATGGTTCATTAATTAACAGTGTGCCATTACAATTTTCAACGGTGATTTTTAGTTTTGTTATTGCTTTACTACATTCAAAAGAATCGATATAATAGCCATTAGGATTGGTTATTACGGTATGTGCTATTGCACAAGTCAAACTATCGGTATAAATAGCTACTTTTTTGTTGGCAAGGGCATTTTTATTGGAATCTTGTACGTAGCCTTTTACAATTACTTTATTTGCAAACAAAGCAGTGTTTAATAACAATAAGGTACCTGTTAAAAAAAGTCTGAATTTATTTTTCATATCAATTATGTTGGTATTACAAAGATACAGGGATTAGCCAAAATGTTGTCTGAATGGCCAAAAAAGGCAAATAAAGTTGAACGATTTTTCAAAATATCTCAATTCAAAGCCATTAAACTTCGTGTTTAGCGTGCCATCTTAGAATTAGCATGCTTGTTTTTGCCTTCCAATCCCTACTTTTGCGGCTGAATAAACTAGCATAAAACTTAATAATTATGGCATCAACATCCGATATTAGCCGTGGCATGATTCTGAAATTAGATGGAAATCTATACTCAGTAGTAGAATTTGGTGAAAACAAAACTGCTCGTGCAGCAGCAAAAGTTTGGGCCAAATTAAAAGGAGTAGACAACAAGCGCTCCATTGAAAAAACATGGAATAGTGGTGAAAATATTTTTCCAGTTCGTGTAGAAAAGAAAGCTTTCCAATTCTTATACAAAGACGAAAGTGGCTATAGCTTAATGAACAATGAAACTTTTGAGCAAATCACTTTGGGCGAAGAAATGATTGATGCACCTCAGTTTTTAAAAGACGGTTCTGAAGTATTTGTTTTTATTAATACCGAAAGCGAATTGCCTATTGGTGCTGAGTTACCTGAAAAAATTGTGGTAAAAATTACTTATTGCGAGCCAGGCTTAAGGGGCGATACTGCAACACGTGCTTTAAAAGCAGCCACTGTTGAAACAGGTGCCACCGTTATGGTTCCATTGTTTGTAGAAGACGGCGAATTGATTCGCATTAACACCAAGTCTGGTGAATATGTAGAACGTGTAAAAGAATAATAATTACTATTACGAAATAGTTACAACTACTTGTGGCGGCTACTTAGCCGCCATTTTTGTGTGTTATCGGGTAATTTTTGCATAAAATCTATTTTTTTCAATTTTAAAGAAAATAGCTGTTTTGAGCAAAAAATGGCTATTTTGCCCCCCGATTTGACCTGAATTAACCGTTTTTTATCAAAAACTAGCCATTTATGGACTTGAAGCAAATACACGAATTAATTAAAATTGTCAATAAAAGTAATATTGGCGAAATCAGTATAGAAGACAAAGATGGCAAAGTAACCATCAAGCAAAAAGAAGAACCGGCTATTACGGTAGCAGCGCCTTCACACCAAGTCTTTTCTACTAGTGCTGCGCCTGTAGCCGCTACGTCAGTCGTTGCTGCTCCTGCTCCAGTAGCCAAAGTAGATAACCTAATAACTATCAAGAGCCCAATGATTGGTACTTTCTACCTCAGGGCTTCTCCAGATAAGCCACTTTTTGCTGAAGTTGGTACAGTTTTAGCCCCAGGCAAAGTGGTTTGTATTATTGAAGCCATGAAATTATTTAATGAAATTGAAAGTGAAATCAGCGGAACAATCGTTAAAGTTTTAGTAGATGATGCAAGCCCTGTTGAATACGATCAACCATTATTTTTAGTTGAGCCAGCATAAAACTGCGCTATTTTTTTTCATCAAAATCTGTCCATGTTTAAAAAAATACTAATTGCCAATAGAGGTGAGATTGCATTACGTGTTATTCGTACCTGTAGAGAAATGGGCATTAAAACAGTGGCTGTTTATTCTACTGCCGATAAAGATAGTTTGCACGTAAAATTTGCAGACGAAGCTGTTTGTATAGGAAAACCTCAGAGTGCCGATTCTTATTTGAACATACCACATATTATGGCTGCTGCCGAAATTACCAATGCCGATGCGGTGCATCCTGGATATGGTTTTTTGGCGGAGAATGCTAAGTTCTCTCAAATCTGTGCCGACCATGGCATTAAATTCATTGGGCCAACGCCAGATATGATTAATAAAATGGGAGATAAAATTTCTGCAAAAGAAACCATGATTAAAGCAGGCGTTCCTGTAGTTCCTGGTGGAGAAGGTTTGTTAGAAAGTGTAGAAGAAGCAATTAGTTTAGCCAAAGTTGTAGGATACCCAGTTATTTTAAAAGCAACAGCTGGTGGTGGTGGAAAAGGAATGCGTGTTGTATGGAATGAAGCTGAAATTGAAAAAGCCTACCATGCCGCTAAAATGGAAGCAGGTGCCTCGTTTAAAAATGATGGTATCTACATGGAAAAATTTGTAGAAGAGCCTCGTCATATAGAAATTCAAATTGCAGGAGACCAATACGGGAATGTTTGTCATTTGAGTGAGCGTGATTGTTCTATTCAACGTCGTCATCAAAAATTAGTAGAAGAATCTCCATCACCTTTTATGACGCCAGAATTGCGTTTTAAAATGGGCGAAGCAGCTATAAAAGCAGCTTCAGCAATTAACTATGAAAGTGTTGGTACCATTGAGTTTTTAGTAGACAAGCACCGTAATTTTTACTTCATGGAAATGAATACACGTATTCAGGTCGAACACTGTGTAACAGAAGAAGTAGTTAGGTTCGATTTAGTTAAAGAGCAAATTAAAATTGCAATGGGAGAAAAAATTTCTGGTAGAAATTACGAACCTCAAATGCATGCAATTGAGTGCCGAATAAATGCAGAAGATCCATACAACGATTTCAGACCTTCTCCAGGAAAAATTACCAATTTACATACACCCGGCGGACACGGTGTTCGTGTAGATAGTCATGTATATGCAGGTTATGTAATTCCTCCGTATTATGAT
>Ga0214919_10002349_pt1 | contig 29863 bp, 19 predicted proteins | sample LL1503_MetaG_FD_177994 | JGI IMG/M metagenome (GOLD analysis project Ga0214919, IMG submission 177994) | Freshwater microbial communities from Lake Lanier, Atlanta, Georgia, United States - LL-1503 | ecosystem: Environmental > Aquatic > Freshwater > Lake | place: USA: Georgia | collected... | reverse complement strand
AAAGCAATTCGCTTACACTCGAAGACATCTATACAAAAAACAAGTATGGCGCCAAAGGGTTTGGCCCCTTGGTTTTCATGAAAGACAACAAAGGATATACCACATTAGAATACAATGCATCCTTTAAATCAAATGAAATTATTTTGTATGATATTGTTTCTGGCAGCAAAAAAACATTGGTGAGTGCCAATCAATTAATTCCTAGTAGTTTAATAAAGCCGCTAAGTATTTACAACTACACTTGGTCGAACGATAATAAAAATTTATTGATCTACACCAATACCAAAAAAGTGTGGCGCCAAAACACCAAAGGCGATTATTGGGTGTTAAATATAGCAACAGGCAAACTGAACCAAATAGGAAAAACGTTGCCAAGCGCAAGTTTAATGTTTGCAAAGTTTTCGCCAAACGGAAAAGAAATTGCGTATGTAAGCAACTTAAATATCTACAAAGAAAATCTGGCTACACATACCATTACCCAAATTAGTTTTGACGGTGGCGGAGATATTATTAATGGAACTTTTGATTGGGTATACGAAGAAGAATTAGGCGATAGAGATGGATTTAGGTGGAGTTCCGATAGCAAAGAAATTGCGTATTGGCAATCAAATACAAAAGGCGTTGGTACTTTTTATTTAATTAATAATGTGGACTCAAATTACTCAAAGCCAATCCCCTTACCTTATCCAAAAGTTGGAACCCCAAACTCGGCTGTTAAGCTAGGTGTGGTATCTGCCAACGGCGGAAAAACAAGGTGGTTAAATTTACCCGGCGATTCAAGAAATAATTATATCGCTAGAATGGATTATGTGCCAGGTAAAAACGAATTAATTATTCAACAATTAAATAGACTACAAAATACCAATCGCATTTGGATAGCCAACACCAACACGTTGGCATTAAACAATATTTATACCGATACAGACGAGGCTTTTTTAGACATTCATGACAATATTGTTTGGCTAGAAAACTCAAATGCATTTACCTGGACCAGCGAAAAAGACGGATGGCTCCATTTGTATAAAATATCCAAAGATGGAAAAGCAGTTAGCTTAATTACCAAAGGAAATTTTGATGTAGTGAATATCAATTATATCGATACCGCCAATGGATATGTTTATTATATTGCTTCGCCCGAAAATTATTTACAGCGCTATTTGTACAGAAGTAAACTAGACGGTTCTGGTAATGCAGAAAGAGTAACCCCTTCTAATTTAGCAGGTCAAAATTCGTATCAATTATCAAGCAATGCAAAATATGCAATTCATGTTTTTGAAAATGCACAAACACCCAAACGATATTCCTTAATTAGTTTGCCCGATCACCACGAAATAAAATTATTAGAAGAAAATTCAAACCTAAAGAATAATATTGCTGCACTTGGTTTGCGCCCTAAAGAATTTTTTAAAGTAGATATAGGCGAAGTGGTTTTTGATGCATGGGTTATTAAGCCAATTAATTTTGATCCGCAAAAAAAATATCCCACTATTTTTCATGTATATGGAGAGCCTGCAAGTTCTACTGTTCAAGACAACTGGGGTACTGGCGATAATTTATGGCACCAATATTTAGCCAACCAAGGTTATATTATTATTAGCGTAGACAATAGAGGTACCAAGGTTCCTAGAGGAAGGGCTTGGAGAAAAATTATTTACCGACAAATAGGATTACTCGCTGCAGACGACCAAGCAAAAGCAGCACAAAAAATTTGTAGTCTATTTCCATTTGTTGATGCAAGCCGTTTGGGTATTTGGGGATGGAGCGGTGGCGGACAAATGTCGTTGCATTCCATATTTAGACATGGCGATGTTTTTAAAACCGCTATTGCTGTTTCATTTGTATCTCAACAAACTTTGTACGATAATATTTACCAAGAAAGATATATGGGCTTGCCAACAGATAATGTTGAAGGATATAGAGAAGGATCGCCCGTTACCCATGCAAAAAAATTACAAGGAAATTTATTGATAATTCATGGCACTGCCGACGACAATGTGCACTATCAAAATTTTGAATTACTGGTAAATGAGCTGGTAAAAAACAATAAGCTTTTTAGTATGCTGTCTTATCCAATGCGAGACCATGGCATTAGTCAAAGAGAAAACACCACACTACACATGCGCAGAACTATGGAACAGTTTTGGAAAAAGAATTTATAATTTAAATAAATAAATAATGCAAACTTACCCAAGTATATTTAATGATGTGATTGGCCCCGTAATGAGAGGACCTTCGAGTTCTCATTGCGCAGCATCTTTAAGAATTGCACGTATTTGTAGAGACTTGATAAATGAAAACATTAAAACAATTTTAATTGAATTTGACCCAAATGGTTCATTGGCAACCACACATAAAAGTCAGGGTTCTGATATGGGTCTTTTTGGTGGGTTTCTAGGGTGGGAGGCTTTCGACGAAAGATTACCAAGATCAGAAAAGTTTTTGTTGGAGGCAGGAATTGATTATTCCATCAACATTGTAGCGCTCACCGAAAAGCATCCGAATACTTATCAAATAACACTTAGTAACGAGCAAGAAACAAGGCAACTAACCGCTATATCAACAGGCGGCGGAATGATTGAAGTAATAAATATTGATGGAAATAAAGTGTCAATGGCGGGCGATTATTTTGAAACATTAATTTATTGTACAGCGCCCAACGAAATTATTAATTATGTAAAAGCAAGTATTGATTTCGACGAAATAGTATTTCATTCAGGTAAAATTTCTTTTATTGAAATTAAATCGCAAGAAAAAATTGATTCAAGTATTTGCAATAAAATATTATCCATGCATGCTGTTGAATCCATTAAATGTATTCAACCCGTGCTTCCTATAAAATCAAGAAAAAATCTATCCGTTCCTTTTATTACCTGCAACGAAATGCTAGCCTACAACAAAAATAAAAACAAAGCATTGTGGGAATTAGCCGTTGACTACGAAAGCGCAAGAGGCAATATCAGCGCGAGTGAAGTAATAGAAAAAATGAACGGGATTGTAGCTATCATGGGTAGTGCCATTCAAACAGGCATTCAAGGAACTAATTATGCCGATAGAATTTTAGGAAGTCAATCGCCACAGTTTAAAGAAAAATTAGAAGCCCAAGCATTAATTGGCGGTAACACATTAAACACAACCATTATGTACGTGTCTGCTACCATGGAAGTGAAAAGTTCCATGGGCGTTATTGTGGCGGCTCCTACAGCAGGTTCTTGTGGCGCATTGCCTGGTGCAATATTTGGAATGGCACATGCGCAGAAACTAGAAAACGAATGCATTACAAAAGCAATGTTATCGGCAGGATTAATTGGGGTGTTTATTGCAGCGCACGCCACTTTTGCAGCAGAAGTGGGTGGATGTATGGCCGAAACTGGTTCTGGTGGCGGAATGGCAGCAGCAGCGCTTGTAGAAATGAATGGCGGAACTTTACAACAATCCATTGCAGCAGCATCCATTGCACTACAAAACTCATTGGGTATTATTTGTGATCCAATAGGAAACCGAGTAGAAGCGCCTTGTTTGGGTAGAAATGTAATGGCCGCAACCAATGCCATTTCATGTGCAAATATGGCTTTGTCTGATTACCAACACCTTATACCATTAGATGAAGTAATTGAAACCATGAAAGCAGTAGGCGATCAAATCCACCATACTTTAAGATGCACCAATTTAGGTGGGTTATCCATTACACAAACTGCCAAAAAAATTGAAGCGCAACTCGAAGAAAATCCAACAAGTTTTTTTAAAAGTTGTTAGATAATTTTTTGCATTCACAAATTTTGTAGCTTAGACGCACAAAATTAATTGCCCATGTCGTCTAACGAAAATTCACGCAGATCCTTTTTAAAAAACACGGCATTGCTATCGGCCGCATCTGCCATACCAGGCATTTGGAACCATGCACAGAGTCAATCAAGTGATGGAATTCCCTATTTCAAAGCAAGTGAAAAAGTAAACTTGGCTTGTTGTGGAATTGGCAACCAAGGAGGATCAGACGTAATGTCTTTTTACAAAACAGGCCTTGCCAATTTTGTAGCTTTTTGTGATGTAGATATGGGTGCTCCGCATACCCTTGAAGTACTTAAAAAATTTCCAGACGTACCTCGTTTTCAAGACTTTAGAACCATGTTCGATAAAATGGGCAGCCAAATAGAAGCCGTTTCTGTGGGCGTTCCCGACTTTTCGCATTTTCCTATTACCATGTTGGCGCTTAGCTTAGGCAAGCATGTGTATGTTGAAAAACCAATGGCTAGAACCTTTAATGAAGTAGAGCTAATGATGGCCTCGGCTAAAAAACACCCAAAATTAGTTACGCAAATGGGTAACCAAGGCCATTCAGAAGCCAACTATTTTCAGTTTAAGGCTTGGGTAGATGCTGGTATCATTAAAGATGTTACAGCCATTACTGCACACATGAACTCTGCACGTCGTTGGCATGGATGGGATACTTCTATTAAAAAATTCCCTGCGGCAGAACCAATTCCGGGTACTTTAGATTGGGATATTTGGCAAGGCCTTACCCAGCAACATGAATACAACAAAGATTTTGTGAACGGACAATGGCGTAGTTGGTTCGATTATGGAATGGGTGCTTTAGGCGATTGGGGTGCTCACTTAATTGATACGGCACACCAGTTCTTAAATCTAGGGCTTCCTACAGAAGTTAATTTGGTTAAATCCGAAGGACATAATTCGTTCTTCTATCCTCAATCATCTACCATTTTATTCCGATTCCCCGAGCGCAATCATATGCCTCCTGTTGATATTACTTGGTATGATGGTGTAAACAATGTGCCACCGCTTCCTGCAGGATTCACAGATACAGAACTTGATCCTAATATTCCTGCACCAAGCAATGGAAAAATTAAAGCCGGCAGACTCAATCCTGGTAAAATTATTTATAGTAAAGAGTTGACTTTTAAAGGCGGATCACATGGTAGTACCTTATCTATCATCCCTGCAGAAAAAGCAAAAGAAATGGCCTCTAGAATGCCTGAGGTACCAGTTAGTCCTTCTAACCACTATGCTAACTTTTTAAAGTCATGCAAAGGAGAAGAAAAAACACGTTCACCATTTGATATTGCAGGACCATTAAGTCAAGTATTTTGTTTGGGTGTATTGGCACAGAAATTAGATACCAAACTTTTATTTGATAGAAAAACCAAGAAAATTACGAATAACAAATTAGCGAATGAACTTTTGGTAGGATTACCAGCACGTAAAGGTTGGGAGCAATATTATAAAATGTAAAACTGATGAATGTGTTTTATATATTTTGTTTTTTTGCTTTGACTTATATTATGATAGACCGTATTAATTTTAAATTATTTTATGTCTTCATTAATTAAAGGTAAAGTTGAAATTATCTATTTGCTAAATAAGTGTATTAGTAAATATCAACTAGAAACAGGAAAAGAAATTATACAAAATACCAATAGAAAAAACTATGAGGGTTTGGCGTTAGTGCTTAGTCAAATAAGCAACGAATTGCCATTCACTGCCGAAAAGCTTGGTCATATAGTGTATTCACCAGATCATAATCCTAATAATTTAGAATTCCCTTATAGAAAATATGATATTACTGGCGGACAAATTAAAGATGCAGTCATTGGAATTGTATCAAATCCAAGACCATTTTTAGTTGATGCTTGCTATATTTATTTATATAACATAGGCAGAAAAGCTTTTGAACTAAATCCAATTGACGAGAACTTGCTTGCTAACAACCAACAAGCAAGTTCTCCTCAAAATGGAGTCAAAAAATTTAATTATTTACTTTTATTATGTTTGGCATTAATTATTTGCCTAATTTTTTCATTCTACCAACTTAACAAAATAAATAATTATTGGAATACTATTAAAACAGACATGAACTTATTGCCATACCAACCCACTCAAGCAGAAATAGATAGCTTGCAAGGTTTATGGCTTTGTTATACGGGCTCTCCACAAGCAAGAATATCAGATGCAAATAGATACCACAAAGTGGTTTCTAACTTGGTTAATATCAGTTACAAAAATGGATATTTTACCTTTGATAGATATGGTGCAAATTTTGATCATATTGGATATATTCAATTTGAATCCCCAAATTTAATTTCAATTTATTCTAGAATTAATACAGGTAGCGAAAAAGTAGCCTCTCCTAGGCATTCTTTAATGAATTTAAATTCAAGTACTGGTTTATTAAATGCTATTTCTGCTTCTTGGAATTTTGATGTAGGAGAAAAAAATAAAATTATTGGAATCAGAGAAGTGTATATAAAACAAGGGAAAGGCGGCACAATTGAAGAGGTTATGAATTCTGTTGAAAACGCAAGCTGTCAATGCAAAATAGTTAAATGGCACAAACCAAATAATGAAGTACAAGTTTTTTATTTAAAAAACGAATTACTCGATTCTATACAAAACAAAAGTTTAATCCCGTTGATAAATGAGAATAGCATTTTACTAAGTGACCTTGATAGTAATTTAATAATCTCAAAAGGATTTAATCACTAGCGTTTAATTGTTTCTCCCTTCTACTATTTGTTGGTACTGATTTTCATCAATTGCTTTTTCACTTTTAGCAATTACTACTGCGGCAACGGTGTTTCCAATCATATTTGTTATTGCCCTAGATTCACTCATAAACCGATCTACCCCTATTAATAAAGCCAAACCTTCTACTGGAATAACTTTTAATATGGTTAGGGTAGAAGTTAATACAATGAATCCACTACCAGTAACGCCTGCAGCTCCTTTACTTGTAATTAATAGAATGCCCAGTATTGTTAATTGCTGATAAATAGTTAGTGGCACATTAAATACTTGTGCTAAAAAAATAGTAGCAATACTTAAGTATATGGTGGTGCCATCTAAATTAAAACTATATCCTGTAGGAATAATCAATCCTACCACGCTTTTATCGCAACCAGCTTTTTCTAATTTTTCCATGATATTCGGCAAAACCGCTTCACTACTGCTTGCTCCAAAAACAATTAACAACTCCTCTTTTATATACACCAATAATTTCCATAAACTAAATCCATAATATTTGGCAATTAAATTAAGCACTACAAAAATGAAAAACAAACAGGTTAAATAAGTGGTTAAAATTAATTTGCCTAAAAGCAGTAAAGTAGCGAATCCAAATTTACCAATAGTAAAAGCCATACCTCCAAATGCACCAATCGGGCTAAGACGCATTACAATATGAATAATGTTAAAGAGCACTTTATTAATACTCTCAAAAGTGCTAATTAGTCTCTTGCCGCCTTCGCCAAGTTTATTTAATGCAATACTAAAAATAACGCCAAAAAATAAAATTTGTAAAAGGTCGCCTTTTGCAAAAGCATCAAAAATATTTGATGGAATAATATGAGAAAAAAATTCTCCCCATTTCATGTCATGAGCGGCCGAAGTATATTTTTCTAAATTTTCGGTGGGCATGGTAGTTACAGGAAGGCCCTCGCCTGGTTTAACAATATTAGCAACTACCATTCCTATCACTAAGGCAAAAGTTGTAACCAGCTCAAAATAAATCAACCCTTTACCTCCTACTCTTCCTGCTTTTTTTAAATCACCACTACCAGAAATTCCTAACACAATTGTTAAAAAAATGATTGGGGCGATAACCATTTTTATCATGTTAATAAAGGTTTCGCTAATCAACTTTGCTGTTGGAGCAAAACTTGGAAAAAGATATCCTACCAAAACCCCTAACAATATTCCAATAATTACTTGAACATATAGTACTTTAAAAAATTTCATTCGTAGTTATTTAATAACACTTAAGCGCTATGGCTTTAAAAAATTATTTAGTCTCATCCATTTTATAGCAGCTGGTAACCAGTATTCATTTTGTTCTTTATTATACATTGCAAAACCATGACCCCCTTTTTGATAAATTAGTAATTGAGCAGGTACTTTGTTTTTTACCAAAGCGCTATAATAAGCAATACTATTACCCACTAAAGAAGTACTATCATCTTCTGCATGTACCAAAAAAGCCGGAGCCGTTGTAGGTGTAACATGTAATTCTGGAGAAAATGCTAATTTTTGTTCTTGTGTAGGTTGACTACCCAATAAATTTAGTTTGGTAACTGCTTTAGAAGAGGTTAGTTCATCTAAAAAACTAATCACCGGATAAATTAGAAGGGTAAATTTTGGTTTTATACCTTCTTTTGCTATTGCAGTCATGGCACACAAATGCCCACCAGCAGACAAGCCAATTATTCCAATATTATTTTTATCAATGCCAAAATTATCTGCACCTTCTTGCGCTATTTTAAAAGCAGTTTGCAAATCTTGAAAAGGAATGGTCTGAAAAGATTCAAAAGCATTTTCGGTATAGGTGCGATACTTTAAAACGAAAGCCGTTATACCTTCTTTATTAAGTTCTTTTGCCATTTCATAACCACCATCAAAAATTGAAAGTCTAAAATAACCACCGCCCGGACAAATAATTACAGCCGTTTTGGCTGCATTTGTTTTTTGAGGCTTAAAAATCGTTAAGGTTGGAATAGAAACATTTGTTACATATCCTCTACCTGTTTTGATATTTGTTTCTGTATTACCTGGTTGTTTATTACCCGGTGGAAGTCCTTTGTAAAGTGGTACTACTTCTTGTGCCTGTACAGCAAATAAACTGGCTATCAATAATATTATTAAACCTATTCTTTTCATAAACACAATTATTAATCTCTATTGATTTACAGCAGTTGGTGCATATAAAGATGGTATTGGATTTGGCGTTGATGTATTTAAATCAACTTCTAATTGCGCATATAAAAATCTTTGCGGAAATTGAGTGCCAAAATTAAGTGGAACAGGTACACGTATATCTGTTTCTTTAAATACCCTACGAAGGTCATTGAAGCCTTCTAGTTGGCCAACAAAAGTTAAGTACCTCTCTTCCATAACCTCTCTTAACAATGCCCTGTCTTGTGCAATTGCTGAAGCTGTTGGATTTTCAATGCCCCCAGATACAAAATCAGCAGCTACGAATGGATCGTATTTATAAGTGCCTGTTGTTAAGTAAAAAGCCCCAATATATCCCCCAGTTGTCATGTAGGCTCTGTAATTATTAATTCGTGTTAAGCCTGCTGCAAAGCCATTTACCCTAGCATCTGCTTCGGCTAATATTAATAAGTTTTCTGCGTATGATACAATTGGAAATGAAACCGTTTGATAAAAGAATCCATTCACTGTATAATTTGGATTGGTTGCTGTACTATACAAATAATTAAACCTAGCTTTTTCTATAGTTTTGGCATTTCCTCTATATTTTAGGTTTGCTGAATTTAATAGGCCTACTGCATATGATCCTGTTGCATCCATAAAACCAGGACGACTAGTTGCTAAAAACTGATAATACAAATTATACATACCAGTAGCTGTTGCCGCATGAGGTGCTAAAAAATTATTTACTACTGCATTAATACCATTTGCAGCTGCAGCTAATGCTTCTAGATACTGCTTGGTATGTAAAAAATTTCTTGCTTTTAAAGTATAGGCTGTTTGTTTCCATTTTGTCATGTTCGAAGCAAAATGTATATCCTGTGCAGTAAAATCAACAAATGCAGTTGATGATAGATTAATAATTGCACTATCTAACAAAGATTGAACAGCAGCAAAAACTTGCTTTTGTGGATCATAAGCCGGGTTTAAATATTTTTCATTGGCTGCTTGTGAAAAAGGAATATCACCAAATAAATCAGCAGCAGTTCCCATCAAATTTGCTTCAATAACCTGCGCCACACCAACAAGTCTGATATTATTAACCGCATTGGCTTTCTGCTTCATTAATCTTGTGTTTTTTAAAGTAGTAGCATAAATGCGTTGCCATAACTCGTCGGAATTTCTAGCAATTACTAGGTATTGATAAAAATTTAGATACTGCTGTTGTTGTCCTGTAAAGTAACCACTCCAAAGTCCTGCAACCCTTGCTAATTCTCCTTCTTGCACTTCCATATTTGCAACTTCTATTCCAGTTAGCATGGTAATTGCATCTGCATCCGCAGGATTATTAGGGTCTGTATTTAAACCCTCTAAAGATTTGCTACAACCAGCTAATAGAAAAAAGCCGCAAGCAATTATTATAAAATAGTATTTCGTTTTCATAACTTAATAATTATAGCATTTAAAAATTAACCTTAACAGTAAATAAGAATGAGCGAGATGGAGGATTTACAAAATAAACAACTCCTCTAGCACTTGTTGACCCTGCAACATTACTATCAGGATCGTATCCATTTACTTGGCTTATTAAAAACAAGTTTCTTCCAGATAACTCAAAATTCATAGAACTAACACCAATCATTTTTTTAAGAAATGGAGCGCGTAAATTATAGCCAACACTTAATTCTCTAAATCTTGTCCAGGTTGCATCTTCTAAAAACAATTCACCCACATTACCAAAGAAACCACCAGGACCAGTGTACCAGCTTTGTTCTAGTGCCACATTTCCTGCGCCAAAGTTTTGAATATTTCCTCTAAAAGTAGTACCAGCCAAAATGGTGGTTCCGTCGTACTTTTTTAAGTTAGTGGGGGCAGTAGATTCTCTACCAGTGGTTGCACTAGTTCCATAATCTACTAACACTGCTTCTGTGCCATTTGCAACAACACCACCCTGTGAGTGCTCAATTAATGCTTTAACATAAAATTTCTTGTAGTTAAAATGAAACCCAAAAGTGCCTCTCCATTCTGGATTAGGATCACCAATAGGTGTGCTTACCACATCTGGAATTGGAAATCCATTTGCATTTAACAATTGTTTTCCAGATGCATCTTTTACAAATGCAATAGAATATAATTCACCTAATGGATATCCTTCAACTGCTCTCGAAGAAATACCTGCAGTTCCTCCTAAATTAATAGAACCAGATCCGTTAAGGCTTAATACTTCGTTTTTGTTTTTAGACCATGTTGCATCAATATTAAAATCCCAGTCTTTCTTTTTAATTATGCTATAAGACAAGTCTAATTCAATACCCTTGTTTTGAATACTTCCTGCATTGGCATATAAATTATTAAATCCATTAGAGGAAGCTTGTGGAATATTAATTAATGCATCAATTGTTTTGTTTTGATAGAAAGTAATATTGGTAGATAATTTATTATTAAAAAATCTTAAGTCGGCACCAACTTCAATTTCTTGCTTTTGTTCGGGTCTTAAATAGGCATTCCCTTTGTTAACACTTTGAATATATGTTCCTACCCCATAAAGACCTGGATCTAATGTTCCTCCCCAACCATCGCTAAAAGTTCCTGATGCAAAATTGGTTTGGGTTTGATAAGACTGAGGCTGAATACCCACAATACCAAAGGATGTACGCAATTTACCAAATGATAAAATAGACTGTTTGTCAAATAAAGATAATTTAGTAAACTGCCAGGCTATATCAGTTGACGGATAAAAAAAGGCTTTATTAGATAGTTCTCCAAACGTAGAAGCAGCTTCAATTCTACCAGTAGCATTTAAAAATATTTGGTCTAATAAACTAAATCCAATACTAGAATATCCTGCATTCGTTTTAGTATTAATAAACACATCAGTTGTGCCAATATTACTAGGTGTGGCATTGTCTAAATCCCAAGGACCTGTGGGAATAATAAAATTGCTAGACTGTGCTCCTAGTGTAGTTAGTTTTATTGAGTTCATATTAAAGCCAAACAAAATATTCCCCGAAAAATTTTCAGAAAACTTTTTTTCTGCTCTAGCTATTACATCTAAATTAAATCTGAATTCTGTGAATTCATTTCTATTATAAATACCATTATTACCATTCGTTGAAAAATAGGGGAAATAATTTATTTGTCTGTCGGTTAAATAATCAACTCCACTTCTTACCGTTAAATTAAACCACGAAACAGGATTGATATTTATTTCGGCAGAATTAATAAACCTATTTACATTACTGGTATTTGTTAACTGGTACAAATCCCACATTGGGTTATTAAAACCCGGGTTTACACTTGACCCTAAATAGTTTCTATAACTTCTTTGTCGATTCTCTATAAATCCACCGCCTTGTGTAGCAGCATATTTTCCTATATAATCATTGTTATCAAAATCGGCAGGCGTTCTTAATAATCCAATCATAAAACCTGCATTATTAACGCCTGTTTGTTGTCTATCAGAACTAATTAAAACAATATTCGATTTATTAGATACCGTTAACCATTTATTCATTTGCTTAAATGAATTAAAACGAACACTAGACCTTCTATAATCGCTTGAGTTTCTAATAATACCATCTTGCTTAAGATCACTCAAACTAAAATAATAGTTTGCTTTGCTATCACCACTACTAATGGTTAAAGAATTATCTAGGTAATGCCCTGTTCCTATAACGCCATCATAATTACTTTTTAGAAAATCGTCTTTAGAATTCTTTTTAAGTATTGGGTAATACGTTTTTCCAGTGTTAGCAATAAAACTTGCGGCTAATAAGTTTACCGAATCTGCGCCTCCAGCACGATTGGCAATTTTATCACCCCAACTCCTAGAGTTATTTAAGGTATAAACGCCTCCGGTTCCTTGTCCATAGGTGTTTTGTAAGTCATAAAAATCACTCACTTGATCTATTGAATAAGTGGTTTTAAAACTGATATTGGTTTTTCCGCCTGCGCCTTTTTTAGTTGTAATCACCAAAACGCCATTGGCAGCTTTTGTTCCCCATAAAGCAGCAGCAGAAGCACCTTTTAATACTTGAATAGAAGCAATATCCTCTGGATTAATATCATTTAACCTACTTTGTTGGGTTGTTCCACCACTCGACTCATTCCTAGCAGAACTAGTTATTGGCATACCATCTAATACAATCAATGGATCTGTTCCTCTTGTAATAGTGCTTTGACCCCTAATTAATATTTGTGAAGCCCCTCCTGGATCTGAACCAGAAGTCCTTGAAACGCGCAGCCCAGATGTTTTACCGCCTAAGGCATCGGCCAAACCAACTTCTCCTGTATTAGCTACTTCCTCGCCACTAATTTTAGCAGTCGCATAACCTAATCTGTCTTTTTTTGCTTCAAACCCTAATGCATTTACAACTACTTCTTGTAGCTTATTGTCTTGGGGCTTTAAAGTAATGGTTAGATTATCGGCATTCGTTAGTTTGATTACCTGATCTTCATAACCTACATAAGAAATAGTAATACTCGACTTGGGATTGATGATTTTAAGTACAAAAGTTCCGTCTTCTTTAGACAAGACATTGTTAGTACTATTGCTTTCTTTAATGCTAGCCCCGGATAACGGCAGACCATTGTTGTCTGTAATTTTTCCGGTTAAATTTTTGGGCTGAGCTATTGCAGAAAACCACAATAGAATGGTAAATACTGAAAAGATTAGTTTTCGCATATGGCAGTTTTATCGTTAAGGACTTTAAAATACTTCAAATAAATAACCCTTCTTCTTGTAATCGTTTCTGAATAATTTTTAAAAAAATAATCTATTCTCGAAAGAGGTGGTTTTGTTTCGGAAATTGTATATTTAATTGAATATTAATTAGTTATGCTTGCTTTTGTTATTGATAATATTAGAATGATTCATTATATTAATAAATTATAATAATTTTTTTGAAATAACATTTACAAAAACGTATAATACATTTATATTATATTACTGAAGAATTGAGGCAGGTTTTTCGATTTAAAACAATTACACTAATCGCGTTAATAAAAAGGGAGCATGCTATTGCAGTAATTTCTTTAATTGACTAAAACTACTATCTGCTAAAACAGGCTTGGCTTTAACTGCCATTTTGTTGCAATGCTCTACAATATATTTTGCACGCTCTTTAGAATCTGGATGGGTATTTATCCAAGACAGGTATTGACTACTAGTCGTTTCTTTTTGGCCAAGTCGCGTTAAAAAATTGGCAAAATTGGCAGGGTTGATAGTTGATTTTTCTAAATAATCAACCGCTGTAATATCTGCCTGCTTTTCTAGTTTTCTATCATAAGCCGAAGAAGTTAATAACTTAATTACTTCATTAATTTTTTCGGCCCCCGCATTGCCCGTTGTTATAGAAATTAAAACCGACAAGCCTATTTCTTTGATTAATTTTTTCATTACATGATCATGTTGCATATGTGCTATTTCATGGCCAATCACCCCACATAGTTCCGATTCGTTTTTGCAAGAATCAATAAGTGCTGTATTAATTACTAGGTGTTGATTGGGTAGTGCAAATGCATTTACTTCAGCGCTTTTAACAATATGTAATTTGATACTTTTTTTGTCTATTTGATTCGAAGAACAAATGTGCGTTAACAAACTGTCCATGATGCGGTGTACGCTATCGTTTTTAATTTCATCTTTAGAGGAGTGGTATAAATCCCAAAACAAATCACCCAATTTTTTTTCGGTGGATTTGGTAATTTTTTCAACCCTAAAAAGCTGCAGCCAATCTACTTGATTGAGTACCCCTAATACCGAAAAGAAGAGGATAACTAATAGACTAATTTGTAAGAATATCTTTTTCATATTAGGGCTTACAAATTGCATTAGTAATATTACCATAACACCACCATTCTATATGCTTTCCTTTTCTAGTATGAATAGCAGTATAAATAGTAGCAATCATCTCAAACACATTAAAAACAATGGCTGTAAGCATATAGGCAATGTAGTGATTGCTTATTTTTTCTGTTGTGAAAATGATAGAGATGGTCCACCAAAATCCATAACTATTTACAAACAATAAAGAAAGTTGCGACAGTAAGGCTTGTGTACAATGCCATCTAACAAAATAGGTTCCTTTTCTATTACCTAAATAAAAAATAAGTGTTGCCAATAAATTAATAATTGGAAAAGGCAAACCAGCCATCAGCGCAATTAACGACATTAAATAACTATTAGAAGCTTTTTCTATTTCGTGTTCTGTAGGTTCAACAAAAAATTTATTTAATGCTATCATAAGTCTTTATGAATATTCCAAAACCAGTTAATTAAAACCAATGCAATAGCGGGAATAGCCACTAATTTTTGTTGCAATTTTTTTTCAACAGCAACATAAAATGTAAGTAGTGAATCCTTTTTATTAATTGCATCAATCACTAACCAGATTGGTGTAATAAATAATATCACTAATAGCAAATACCCAAAAGGATTCCAATAAAATGCCTGTAATAAATTGCCCTGTAAAATAGACAAAATAGACCTAGTTATGCCACAAGCTGGGCAAGGAATACTTGTTACACGTTTGAACAAACAAACACCTATTTGGCTGGTAGATTTTGAATAAAAATTTGAAAGATTAAAGTACAACCAAATATACCCAGCCAAACAAGCTATGGAAAGTATTCGATACAGTTTGATTTGAAACAAATGCATTAATACAAAAATTGTTGTAGCATTTGCATGTTCTTTTCTCTTGTAGCGCCCTGAATCATAAACCAATCAATTACTGTCCAAATACCAAGTCCTCCGCAGGTTAATAATTTAGCAATACCAAGGCCTGTATCGCCAATTACAAACCTGTCTACCCCAAAATGACCGCCAATAATTGATATGATTAAACTAGTAGAAGGGTCTTTAAACTGAGCAGTAGAAACCATTACCCATTTTGAATCGTCAATAGTTACTAACCTGTCTCTAATAATATGCAGTTGGTGACTTTCAAAAAACTTTGCGTTCGACATGATGAACATGTCTACTTTATTGGCTTCCATTTATGTTGTTTTATTTCATAATAAATATACAAATAAACCATTGTTTCGGTCGAATTAACTAAATTGAAAGGGGCTAACTTATAATAGCAACATTTTTCACCTATTTAACCTAACCACTTATCAATGAAATACCTATTTGGTTTTAAACCTAGTATTAAGCTTCTCTTAGTAGGATGCGCTGTAATTACTTGCTTTGCGGGTAATGCACAAAACAGAGACATCAGTTATTTGTCGTCGGGCGGAAAATTAAATCCATTGCAAGCGATTATGGATATCCGGCATTATACTATTGCCTTAGATGTTAGTATAGAAAACAAAACGATTGAAGGAAGTACAGAGGTAGACATACTCTTGTCTAAATCAACCGATACCCTTTTACTAGATTTGGTGCATTTGTTAACTGTGCACAAAGTAAAAGTGAATAACAAACCCGTAAACTTCGAACATAAAAACGATAAAATTTATATTACCAGTACTACGCCTTTTTTAATGGGTAAGCAAACCATTCGAGTAGAATATGGTGGAGAACCACCCGTGGCAATAAAACCGCCATGGACCGGGGGCTTTACCTGGACCAAAGACAGATCAGGAAATGATTGGGTAGCCATCAATTGTCAAAAAGAAGGTGGAAGGGTTTATTTTCCATGCAAAGACCATCCAAGCGACGAGCCAAATGAAGGTGTTGATATGCTCATTACAATACCAGAAAATTTAGTGGTAGCAGGACCAGGTTTATTAAAAGAAGTAATTAAAAAGAAAAATAAAAAAACCTATCACTGGAAAACCAATTATACCATTAGTAATTACTGTGTAATTTTTAATATTGGTAAATACAAGGTGGTTAGTAAAGATTATACTAGCATTAAAGGAAATGTTGTTCCCATTCAATTTTATGTATTAGAAGAAGACACCGCAAATGCCGCAAAAATTATTGAACTCAAAGAAAGAGATACCAAAGTATTAGAAAAATATTTTGGCGAGTATCCTTGGGTGAAAGAAAAAATTGGTATTGGAGAAGTGCCCAATTCTGGAATGGAGCACCAAACCATGATTACATTTCAAAATAAATTTAATTACTCAAAAATTGGTGGGCACGACTTTTCAGGCAATTTATACCACGAATATGCGCATGAATGGTGGGCTAATAAAGTGACTAATAAAGACTGGGCACACATGTGGATTCAAGAAGGTATTGCCACTTATGCCGGAGCATTAATTTATTTTGAATTAGGAGGTCAAGCCGCCTACGACGAAATTATTAATCAACACAAAAGATCTATTCGCAATAAAAAACCAATGGTAGGTGGCGAAGAATTATCCGAAGATGAAACCTATGCAGGTAATGACATTTACACAAAGGGGTCTTTTTTTATGCATAGTTTACGCTATGTATTAGGTGATGATTTGTTTCTGTCAACATTAAAACAATTGTCAACAGATCCAAAATATACCTACGATAATTTTGTAACCACAAAAGATGTAGAAGAATTATTTAGTACGGCTTCAAAACAAAATCTAAAACCATTTTTTAATTTTTACATGTATAGCACAGATGTGTTAGATATTTCAGTAAAAGAAGTTGGTTATCAAAAATACTTAATTAAAGTTGAGAACTTTTTTATGCCACTACCTTTTGATATTAGCACAACAAGTGGTACCAATAAAATGGTCATCAATAAAGAAGGAATTACGGTTACTAGCAACTATGCACCACAGGTAGATGCAAAAGGATATTATTTGAAAAAAATAACTTTACAATAATGAAATACAAACATTTTATTTTAGCAGCCATTTTAAGCATTAGCAGTCTATATAGTTTTGCCGATACCTATCCAAGAAACTATACAATAGATATTTTGCATTATGCGTTTGAATTAAAACTATCAGACAATTCTAATGAAATTATTGGCCAAACAACTATTTCAGTTTTAATTAAAACTGCCGATGTAAAGCAAATAAGACTCGACTTAATTAACCAAACCGAACAACGTTTACAAAAAGGAATGGTGGTTAGTGCTGTTAGTTATAACAATAATAAAGTAAGCTTTACGCATAAAAATGATGCGCTCATCATTCAATTACCTAGTGCTGCTACAAAAGATGCTATTATTAAATTAGTCATTAATTATAGCGGTGTGCCAGCGGGCGGATTAAAAATAGGGCCTACTAAATATGGCGATAGAAGTTTTTTTAATGAAAACTGGCCAAACAATGCACGCCATTGGTTGCCAACCATTGACCACCCTTACGACAAAGCCACTAGTGAGTTTATTGTAACAGCACCATCAAAATATAAAGTAGTATCGAATGGTTTGTTATTAGAAGAATCTATGCTTGATAAAGAAAACAGTCTAACCCATTGGAAACAATCGGTTCCTGTATCTAGTTGGCTGTTTGTTTTGGGTGTGGCCGAATTTGCGGTACAACAAGTAGGCAAATTCAATGGCAAAGAAATTCAAACATGGGTATATCCGAAAGACAGGGCAAATGGATTTTTTGATTTTGCACAACCCACCAAACAAGTGCTTGAATTCTATTCCGATTATGTAGGACCCTATGCGTATGAAAAATTAGCCAATATACAATCGCCAAGTGTTAATGGCGGAATGGAAACCTCTTCGGCTATTTTTTATGGAGAAAATATGGTGAATGGAAAGGCCGATGACAGATTAAGAAATGTAGTGATACACGAAATTGCCCATCAATGGTTTGGCAATGCAGTCACGGAATCTAGCTGGGATGATGCCTGGTTAAGCGAAGGCTTTGCTACTTTTTTTACCCTGCTTTTTCGAGAGAATGCATATGGGCACGAAGATTTTGTTAGCGGAATAAAAAATGCTAGAAAATCTGTTTTTGCCTATTCAAAAAAAGATTCTACGTTTAGCGTTGTGGCCGAACGCTCTGCCGAAACAGGTCCGGTAACCAGCGGCATCACTTATCAAAAAGGCGCTTGGACATTACACATGTTGCGCGAAAAAATTGGGCACGATAATTTTAGAAAAGGCATACAAGCATACTATGCAAAATATTTTAATGCCAATGCCACTACCAACAATTTTAAAGAAGAAATGGAAAAAGTTTCTAAACAAAACTTAACGAGCTTTTTTAAACAATGGTTATATAATGCAGAGAGCTTAAAAATTTCGGCGCACTGGGAATATGATGAAGTAAAAAAACAAATTAACCTGAGTATTAATCAAACACAGTTTTCTGGATTTTTATTTGACTTTCCATTAGAAGTAGAAATTTTTAATGCAGACACCAATACTTCAGAAATTGTTACTGTTGAAAACCTGAACTTAAAGAGCCAAACAATTCCTTTAAAATATAATAAAAAACCAAGTGCGTTAAAATTAGATCCAAGAACTATTTTACTCGCTGAAATTGAAATGAAATAAATTAATCAGCTACTATTAATTAATAAAAATATGATTACAATTATTTGGATTGGCTTAATTCTATTTTTAATTTGGTTTGTGTATTTTTTTGCAAAAGATATTTGGCTGCACAGAAATGAATTAGAAAAAGGAAGTTGGATTAAAACCGGTGTAATTGGTTTTGTTGTGAATTTTTTTGATGTATTAGGTATTGGAGCTTTTGCGCCACAAACCGTTTTGCTAAAATACACCAAGCAAACACCCGATAGATTAATTCCAGGAACCATGAATGTTGCAAACACCATTGCTGTATTAATTCAAGCAATTATTTTTATAAAAATTATTGAGGTAGAACCTACTACGCTTTTAATAATGTTTGTTACTGCAACAATTGGCGCAACAATTGGGGCTGGAGTAGTATCAAAACTTTCTGAAAATAAAATAAGGCTCACTATGAGTATCGCCTTATTAATTACCGCCGGTTTTATGTTTGCAAAAAACATGCATTGGATACAAGGTCAGGGAAACGCCATTGGTTTAGATGGTTCGAAACTAGTGATTGCCGCAGTAGTGAATTTTTTTCTAGGTGCAATGATGACGGTTGGCGTTGGACTTTACGCACCTTGTATGGCCGTAGTTTTTTTATTAGGCCTGTCTCCGCAAGTAGCTTTTCCAATCATGATGGGTTCTTGTGCTTTTTTAATGCCTCCCGCTTCCTATAAATTTATAAAAGCAGGCGCCTATCATCGAAAAGCAGCACTAGGTATGGCTTTGCCAAGTATTGTGGCTGTTTTAATTGCGGCATTCATTGTAAAATCTTTGCCCTTAGATACTTTGCGTTGGGTGGTTTTGGTGATTGTAGTATATACTTCGGTGAGTATGCTTTATTCGGTTGTAAAAAAACAAGCAGCCGTTGTTTAATACAATTGAAAAAATGGGCTAAGCGGTTAGCCCTTCTATTCATTTTTTCAATACCTTTCCCATACATACAAAACGCTATGAAACAGAATAGAAGAAACTTTCTCGGCTTAGCCGCATTGGCATCCACTAGTATTGCCGTTCCAAGTAATTTATTTGGCAGAAGCCAAGCTAGTAATACCGAAGACCTTCCAAAAGAAATTCGTGATTTGCAACCACAAAAAGAAGGTGTGGTGCCCATTACTATTGAAGAAAGAAAGCAACGCGTAGCTCGTGCGCAAGAATTAATGGCGCAGCAAAAAATTGATGGTATATTTTTAGAAGGAAATACTTCTTGTTTTTATTTTACAGGAATGCGTTGGGGACAAAGCGAAAGAACCTTTGGTGTGGTAATTCCCGCAAAAGGAGAGCTAGCCTATGTTTGCCCTAGGTTTGAAGAAGATAGAGCAAGAGAATTAATACTGCCTGTATTTGGCAATGAAGTACGTTGTTGGGAAGAGCACGAAAGTCCTTACGCATTAATTGCAGGCATCATTAAAGACAGAGGCATTCGTTACCACAGAATTGGCATGGAAGAGCGCGTACGATTTTTTATTGCAGACGGCGTAAAAAAAGTAGCAACAGGTTTTGAAATTGTAGATGCAACGCCCATTACCGCAGGTTGCAGAATGATTAAAACAAAAGCAGAAATTGCTTTGATGCAAAAAGCAAATGATATTACAATAGAAGCCTACAAAGCAGCATTTGCAAGTATACAACCGGGCATGAGTCAATCTACACTTAGTAGTAATATAGCAGCCGCATTTAGAAAATTAGGATTTAGCGGATATGCTTCAGTACAAGTTGGTAAGTATTCGGCGCTACCACATGGCAGCATCACACCACAAACTATTTTAGAAGGAGATGTTGTAATGGTAGATGGTGGAACCGGTTGCGAAGGATATGAATCGGATATTACCAGAACCATTGTAGTAGGTAAACCAACACAAAGACAAACCGATGTTTGGAATTTAGAAAAACGCGCACAAGACGCAGCATTTGCAGCCATTAAAATAGGCGCTCCTGCAGAAGTAGTAGATGCCGCAGCCAGAAAAGTAATAGAAACCAATGGTTTTTTAAACAACTATCGTTTACCAGGTTTACCACACAGAACAGGCCATGGCATTGGATTAGAAGGCCACGAATGGACCAATTTTGTAAAAGGCAATCAAACAAAAATTGCAGTAGGTATGTGCTTTAGTGATGAACCAACCATTTCTATTCCAGGTGAATTTGGTATTCGACTAGAAGACTGTTTGTACATAGCAGAAGATGGGCCAAAATTCTTTTCTAAACAAAGTATTTCTATTGATAAGCCATTTGGATAGATAAAAAATAATTAAAACAAATAATATGTTACGCATACAAAAATTGTTTTTTGTAACAATTCTGTTTGTAAATTATTTCAATGCTGTTTCTCAAACCAAAAGCGTTGATTCGCATCCTGCCATTAAAGACTATGGTTTAAAAAATTATATCTCCTATTCTAGGTCTATTCCTTATACCAGTAAAACAGCATGGCAATTAGTTTGTCAAATGCCCGCCAATTGCCATTTTCAACCATGGATAGAAATTGAAAATGCCGAAGGAAAAACCATCCTATTAAACTCTAGCAATCCACTTGTTCAATACCTTACAAAAACAGAAAGTTTTGTTGCAAAAAAGGGAAGACAAATTTATGAAGCAAAAAACTGGATTAGCGGAGAAGGCGCTGTGTATAGCATTCCAGCAGGCGCAACCGTATTAAGTGTAAAATATCGCGAAACAGGTTATGACACAAAATTTGTAGGGTCTTTTGAGTGTAACGACAATGATTATAATATCCTTTGGAAGAAGGGCGCAAGAACTGCCTATTTGTGTATGCGTGATTGGTTTTATGACTGCCCCGATAGAGAGCGTGTAGGATTTTGGGGCGATGGAACACCAGAATTAAACCAATGCTTTTATGCTTTTGACGCAAATGCACACAAGCTTTGCAAAGAGTTAGTGTTAAGACCCTTAGACGCAAAATTTTATCCAGGCCAACAATTAGAATTTTTAGGCGAATATGGCTTGTGGTATTATTATTTACAAACAGGCGATATTCAATCCATCAAAACAGTGTACGCCGGCACCAAAGAATTTCTATTTAATACCTACAAGTTTGGTAAAAAAAATCAATGGTTCGATTGGGGTAAAGAAAATAAAGACAATGCTATTATAGAACAATGTTTTATGTACATAGACTTGGGTACATTAAAAAAAATGGCAAAGATTACCGAACATTTATCCGATACCATTTTAATTAATGCAAAAATGGATAGCATTAAAAACAGCTTCAATACAAGGTTTTGGAAGGGCAGTTTTTATAAGTCAGAACAAGTGCCGGAGCCAGACGATAGGGCCAATGCCATGGCTGTAAATGCAGGACTCGCCGATCAAACTAAATGGCCTGCTATTTTTGAAAATGTATTAAATAAAAAAACTTTTTCAAGTTGCTTTTTTGATCGATGGGTGTTTGAAGCGCTTTGTAGCATGGGAAAAGAAAAAGACGCTTTAATAAGAATGTCCACCAGGTATCAAACAATGATACCTGCAAGTTTTACAACACTCTGGGAACACTACGACAGATGGTGGGCCTCAAGAATTGATGCTTTTGACGAAGGTTCTTCTTTAAATCATGGATGGAATCCACCCGTTATTAATTTATCGCAAACCATTGCTGGTATATCGCCCATAGAAGCCGGTTGGAAAACATTTCAAGTCATTCCTAAAGAAGGATTTCTACAATCCCTTAAAGTGGTTGTGCCTTCTATAAAAGGAAATATTACGGTTGCCATCAATAAAACATTACACCAATATTCGTTAAAACTAAATGTACCTGCTAATACCCAATCAATCGTAGGGATTCCAAAAATAGCTTTTAAAAATTTACAAACCATTCGTGTAAATGATCGAATCGTTTGGAAAGAACATTCCCTACAAAATATAAAAGGCGTTGCTTATTATGGCGAAGACGAACACGCTATTTTATTTACAGCAAGCGCAGGTAATTGGCAATTTATAGGAGAAGGATTGGTAGATATTTCAACACCAAAAAAAGCAGCTAAAAAAATACCTACCGCTATTGCGCTCGATAAAAAAAATTGGGTTGCCACAGCGTCGGTAAAAGATAGTTTGTTTTTATTTAGTGGAGACAATATACCTATTGGAGTACCCGCTGCCAATGCAATTGACGGAGATCATTGGACCGGATGGAGAGACATGACACACAAACAATATCCAGGCCAATGGCTAATGGTAGATATGCAACAAAAACAAAGTTTTGAAAAAATTGAATTGGATAATTCTTGGGCATTATGGGATTCTCCAAAAAACTATGAGCTAACTGTTTCAAATGATGGATTGAATTGGAGTAAGCCTATTGCAACAGGCACAGGAACACTAGGTATTACCAGTATTGTTTTTCCAAAACAATTGGCAAGGTATATTCGCGTAAAACAAAAAGGAACCGATCCATTATATCATTGGTCAATTTATGAATTGTCGGTATTTAGGCATCAATAAATTAATTAGCCAATAAATTGCCTTTCGCAATTTCTTAATTTCTAATGCTGTTCAAGAATTGAATATACTGCAAAGCTTGCTAACCAGTGTTCTCCACCATAATTGCCCGATACTACATTTGGCAAACTAGCTTTTAATAATTTGCTAGACGATTTTAATAATAATGTTCGGCGCTTATCCAACGCTGGCAAGCTTTTGGCAATTCCTGCCATACACCAACTTCTGCTAAAACACAATCCATCTAAATGCACAATTTGCAAATCGGTTCTGTCCGACACTTTTGGAACTTCGCTTAAATGTTCTAAATCTTTTAGTGTTAACCAAGTATTAAACCACGCTATAAACGCTGGCTTGTTCAAAACTTTTCGCATTAAATCGGCTTCCATTAAAGAGGCAGAAAAAAAGTCTGAACCATCTGGCTCCCATCTTGTAGGTGCCGCTTTATCTTTTAAATACAATTGTTTGGCAGATTTAATGAGGTCTTGCTCAAACGCTGTGTTATGCACTGTGCGGGCATAATCAAGGGCAAAGCTCAATCCAAAAGCCGTGTTAGGATGCACGCCTGTTCTATTAGGATACGTTTGTTTGGGTAAAAATACGCGCCATAAATTAATGACAGTATCACAAAGTGGATGGAGTGCAGCACTCCATTTTTTTGCATCCGGATCGTTCCAAGTAATTAATGATTCTTGCAATTTTAATAACCAGGCCCAACCATAGGTTCTTTCAAAACTTCTACTCAAAGCACCTTTAAAATAATTGGTTTCAATTTGAATATTAGCGGCAGTTAGTGTGGTAGACAAAACTTTTCTAATGGCTGCTTCGTTAGATAAATGTGGATATTTTTTTAATAATTCCACCAACATCCAATGGCCGTGTACACTACTATGCCAATCGAAACAGCCATAAAAACTTGGGTGTTGTTGGATAGGCGTTAATACTTGATCACTATCACTAATAGCAGTGTGGTTAATTTTATTTGGATACGGTTGTAAAATACATTTTAGCGGCAATGAAGCTAAATACGCAGCCCCTTCATCCGACAAAGAAAACTGTGTGCTGTCTTTATTAAAATTTAGTAATTGTTTTGGTTGCGCTATTGCAAAAAAGTTAAGCAATAAAAAAAAGCTGAAGAGTTTTGTTTTCAATTGACTGATAATTTGAATTAAAAATAATACAATTATTTGTAGCTGGTTTAATTATAAATACGCAAAAAATTAAAAGCTAATAAATAGTAACAGTAAGGCATAGATTGAATACTTTGCTAGCTGATTAAAAAACATCTAAATCATTTCCATTCACCACAGCGCCTTTGTATCCTTTTTGCACTTCCGCTAAAATGGTTGCCAGTGTTGCACTAAACGTTAGTTGGTGTGTAAGCACTAATAGTTTTGGTTGCACTTGATTGGCAATAGATGCTAATTGGCTAGAGGAAGTATGAAAAGTAGCATGATAGTCTTGCCATCTTTTTTCGCGTTTAGCCAATGCAGCTTCGGCATATACTTCATGCACCAAAATATCGCAGCCTTTGGCGTTTTCAATTAAAGATTCGCTATACGTGCAATCGCCCGACACCACAATTATTTTATCGGCCGTTTCAAAACGATACCCCAAAGAAATAGGCCATCCACCGTGTTGTACTTTAAATGTTTTAACCACCATATTTGAATCTTGGTAAATTATGCCATTACTTACTTCATGAACATTTACGCGATAGCCCGCGGCAACACCCATTTCTAATCCATGAATACGAATAGCCACATCTTCTTTATAGGCTGCAAGCAAGTGTTTTGTCATTAACTTCAAACCCTTGGGGCCAAATACTTCTAGCGGTTCGTTTCTATCTAACACCGCGGGGGTAAAAATAAAATCGGCATATCCTGAGGTATGGTCGGAATGTAAATGCGTGATAAATAATTTTTTCAATTGCGATGCCTCTAAGGCTTTGATTCCTTTAGCAGAGGCAGCAGCAGCCCTTCTAACAACACCCGGACCACAATCCACCACATAAGAAACATTGTTAACTACAATAGCCAAAGCCGGACCCGATCTGTCGGGATTAGCAAAAGGCGTACCTGTACCAAGTAAAACCAATTGCGTGCCTATTGGCTTGGTTTGTGCAGTTACAATAGATTGAACAAAAAACAGCAAGGTGCATGCAAGGATTGTTTTTTTCATTTAGTTCATTTTACCAAGTAAAATATATATCAAGATGGGTTAAGTTATTAAAATTGTTTTATATTTCAATAACAAGAAGCAATTCTAAAACTATTGAATACAAGAAGCTTCTGAATAGCAGGCATTAAATTACATACCATAAACAAACTTTATGAAACCAAATCGTGTATTCTCCTTACTAATATTGCTAATTATTAGCCTGCTGAATGTTCAAAAAATTGGTGCACAAAAAATGGTTCAACCCATTAGCAGTAAACAAATTGATTCTGTTACCGAATTGGTATTAAAAACTTTTCAAGTGCCAGGCATTGCAGTTGCGGTAGTTAAAGATGGAAAATTAATTCATGCAAAAGGGTATGGTATTGCCAATTTAAGAACGGGTAAAAAAGTAGATGAAAACACACAGTTTGGCATTGCCTCTAATTCAAAAGCTTTTACCACAGCCGCATTGGGCATGTTGGTAGAGGAAGGAAAAATTAAATGGGACGATAAAGTAACCGATTATATTCCCGATTTTAAAATGTATAATCCCTTTGTAACAGATGAATTTACCATTCGCGATTTATTAACGCATAGAAGTGGATTGGGTTTGGGTGCCGGAGATTTAATGATGTTTCCGGATGGATCTGATTTTACCAAAACAGACATCATTCATAATTTACGTTATTTAAAACAGGTATCAAGTTTTAGAAGTAAGTACGATTATGATAATAATTTATACATCGTTGCTGGAGAAGTGATTGCAAAAGTATCCGGATTAAGTTGGGAAGATTTTGTTGAACAAAGAATTATGAAACCCCTAGGAATGAACGCTACTGCGGCTTCCATCAGTCGGTTAAAAGACAAGTCGAACACCATTCGTCCACACGCACCTGTAAATGGAAAAGTAGAAACCATCGACATAGATTGGAGTGAAACCGCCAATGCAGCTGGAGGTATTTGGAGTAATATAACAGACATGAGCAAGTGGATTACACTACAAATGAACCACGGAAAATACGGAGATAGTTTACAAAAAACATTGTTTGGTGATGTAGTACACGAAGAAATGTGGTCTTCACAAACCATTCAACCCGTAAGAACAGCACCACCTTATAATACCCATTTTTCTACCTATGGTTTGGGATGGGGACTAACCGATGTAAAAGGCTATAAACAAGTAATGCATACAGGAGGATTGGCAGGAATTGTAACGCAGGTATTATTACTACCAGAAATAAAATTGGGCATTATTGTATTTACCAATCAACAGGTTGGCGCAGCTTTTAGTGCCATCAGTAGTACTATAAAAGATAGTTATATTGGCGTTAGTGGATACGATTGGGTGAAACTATTACACGATAGAGTACAAGCAGGCGAAGTTGCTGCAAAAAAAATAACAGATGAGGTAGAAAAAAATATTACAACACAAATTGATAAAGCCGGTGGAAAATTTAATATCGCTCCCTATCTAGGAACCTATAAAGACGCTTGGTTTGGAGATATGGTAATCAGTACAAAAAATGGTAAACCTTGGTTGGCTTCAAAAAGGTCACCAAGATTAAATGGAGAACTATTTCCATACAAAGGCAACACGCTCATTATAAAATGGACCAATAGAAGCCTTGATGCAGACGCCTATGTAGTATTTAGTACAGACATGGATGGAAAACCATCGGGCATTAAAATGAATGCAATTTCTCCTTTAACAGATTTTAGTTTTGATTTTCAAGACTTAGATTTTATAAGAGTAAAGTAGTGTAACAATAAATCAATTAACATAGCAGGAAAACCATTATGAACTATAGTAAAAATAAATTTTTAGTTTATCTATTCGTAGTTGCTATATCAATCCTTAATGCTGCTGGTCAAACTTTAAGCAATCCCTCTTTGCAATCGAATCAATTATTGGGCGCTAATTGGATAGGAGATGCTAAAGTGCAGCCAACGAATGATTCCTTAATGTATGAAGACGATCCAGCACCACTGTTTAGAAAATCATTTACCGTTACCAAAAAACTAAAGTCGGCAGTGCTTTATATTACAGCTGCAGGATATTATAATGCATCATTAAATGGAAATAAAATTGGAAAGAATTTTTTAGATCCTGCCTGGACTAGTTATGCAAAAAGAATTTACTACTCAAGCTATAATATTACCTCGAATATATTACCAGGTTTAAATTGTATTGGCGTATCCTTAGGAAATGGTTTTTATAATCCCTTGCCTTTAAGAATGTGGGGGAATTTAAATTTAAGAGAAAAGCTAAGCATTGGCAGGCCAAAATTAATTGCAAAGCTAGTATTAACTTATGCAGATGGTAAAATAGACAGCATTAAAACAGATGCTACTTGGAAGGTTACAGACGGACCCATTATTAGAAACAATGTGTATCTCGGCGAAGTGTATGACGCAAGGAAAGAAATAAAAAATTGGGATAAGGCATCCTTCAATGACGCAAGTTGGAGTAGTGCAATTATTTGTGACGGACCAGGTGGGCAATTACAAAAATCATTTTTTCCAGCTATTCAAGAAACAGAAAAGCTACAACCTCTTTCAATAAGTTCTCCAAAAAAAGACGTGTGGGTAATTGATATGGGTAAAAATTTTACTGGCTTATACAAAATAAAATTACAAGGAAAGCCAGGCAATAAAATAAACTTACGATTTGGAGAACGCATTTATAAAGATGGGCAGCTCAATCCAATGACATCGGTTTGCGGTCAAATAAAATCAAAAGGTGTGGGTGGAAAAGGTGCACCAACTATTGCTTGGCAAACAGATCAATATATTTTTGGACAAGATTCTACTATATGGTATACGCCCACATTCACTTTTCACTTGTGTCGATATATTGAAATTACCGGACTCGCAAAAGCCCCTTCAAAAAAAGATATTATAGGATTAATGCTGCATACAAATGTAACAGATGCAGGAAGTTTTTCTAGTAGCTCGGTACTGCTTAATGATATTCAAAAAGCAGCCAAGCTAACCTTTGTTGATAATTTAATGAGTGTTCAATCTGATTGTCCGGCACGTGAGAGATTTGGTTATGGCGGAGATTTAAATGCAACAAGTGAGGCATTTATTTACAATTACAATATGCATGATTTTTATAAAAAAACGGTGTATGACTGGGTTGATGCCGTAAATGATTCTAGTTTTATTGATGTGGCGCCTTACACTTTAAAATATTGTGGCATTAGTTGGGAATCGGCAGTGATTACTACGCAAGAACATTTATTAAATTATTACAACGACACTGCTATTGTTAGGGCACTGTATCAATTTGATATCAACTGGATGGAAAAAGCGGCGCGAATTCTGCCCGAAGGAATCACACACGAAGGACTCGCAGACCACGAATCATTAGTTACAGTACCAGTAGAATTAATAGGCACGAGTCATTATTTAAAATGCGCGCGAATCATGAAACGATTTGCCCAAATCATGAACGATGAAACGCATGCCATTGCATTTGAAAAATTAGCACAAACACTTTCCGATAGCATAACCAATTTATTTTGGAAAAATAAATACCAAGCGCCAATTAATCGTCAAACACAATTTGCCACTTTGCTTTATTACAACTTAATACCCGCCAATGAAAAACAAGCGGCGGTAGATTCGTTGCTTAATTCGGTTAAAGATGGAATTAATGAACATTTTACAACAGGCATTTTTGGAACAAAATATATTTTAGAAGCATTGTCCGAAGCAGGGCATGTTGAAGATGTTTACAAAATTGTTTCTAGTAAAGTATTTCCTGGATGGGGTTTCATGATTGATAAAGGAGCCACCACTTTATGGGAAACTTGGAAAGAAAGTGAAAATACTTTTTCCAACTGCCATCCAATGTTTGGAACGGTAACTGAATGGTTTTATAGGTGGCTAGGAGGGATAAGAGCAATGCCGAACTATCCAGGCTTTACGAAGTTTATAATTGCCCCTTATCTGCCTGCAGATTTGTTACATGTAAATTGTAGTTATCAATCGCCCAATGGATTGATAAGTTCTAATTGGATTAAAAATAGTAAGAATATTTATCAATTTAATATTACAGTTCCCGCAAATAGCGAAGCATTTATAAAACTTCCTTTCAAAGATTTTAGCAAAATTTCAATTACGCGTTTTAAGAATAACAAACCAATAACTACCAATTCAAGCAA
>Ga0214919_10002348_pt1 | contig 29864 bp, 23 predicted proteins | sample LL1503_MetaG_FD_177994 | JGI IMG/M metagenome (GOLD analysis project Ga0214919, IMG submission 177994) | Freshwater microbial communities from Lake Lanier, Atlanta, Georgia, United States - LL-1503 | ecosystem: Environmental > Aquatic > Freshwater > Lake | place: USA: Georgia | collected... | reverse complement strand
ATTTTCTCTTAAATTTGTTATATCAATATCAGTAATTGGCATTTCATTAATATAAATATTTCCACCCTGAAACTTTTGGAGTGAAGAAATCAGTGAAACCGCCGAGCTTTTTCCACTACCCACAGTCCCAAGCATCGCAACTTTCTCAAAAGGCTTAATTCTCAGGTTCAATTTATTAAAAAGTTTTTCCTTAGCACTATTATGAGTGTATTCGATATCTTTAAAGACGATATCCAATCCTTTTTCTGGATTAGGGATTTTCTTTGTCTGTTTACTGGTATCGGTATTAGGTAATTCATCAATAAAATTCTGGATGAGTTCAACATGACTCTTAACGTTCATAAAATCTTTTGCAGAATCATAAAGAGTTACTAGAGAACCGAGAATAGTATAGTTGAGGATGAAAATACTTACTAATCCTGCAACAGGTATTTTGCCTTTTGTAAATAATCTAAATGCTACATAATTTAATCCCAAAAAGAGAAATATATTGATAATTGAGAAATATATGCGGAATTTTCTATTACATATACCTGCTACATACTGCTCATTTTGTGTTTTATCATTTATTTCTTTAATACGATTTTTCTCATCTGGAATCTTTTTACTCGTGTATATTGATAGAAGATTTTGTAATGTATCCTCAATTTCTTCGTGACAGTTATCATAATTTTGCTCTACTTTCTTAATATTTGCATTACAAGTATTGAAATAAAGACGGGACATAATTAAAACTACTGCAATACATCCTAAATACATAAATCCTAAACTATAATGATGTTGATATAGATAAATAAAATTTGATACAATTAGAATACTATTAGTTAATAGAAAACGTTGTACCTGATTAGAAACATCATCTAGAATCCAAGGCAGCTTAATTAGCTTAGTAAGAATAGAACCTATCTCTAATTCTTGATAATTTTGATTATATCGGTCAACAATTAAATCAAAGAAAAATTGTCTGATATATGCGTGAAATTTGGGCCATATATAATTATCTACATATGAAATGCCAATACTAAATGCTTGTATAAGAACCCATATACCTAGAAGAACACCGAATAGATATTTCGACTTTGCTAAATTTTTATCTTTTAAACTATTTATAACTTCACCATAATAATGTGGCATTGCAATACTTTGTAATGGAAGAGAAATAAGGGTTAAAAGATATAGAATATATAATTTCCAATTATCTTTAACAAATGATATATATAAATCATATAAAAGCGAACCTTCAGCCATTTTTTAATTAATTTATTGAAATATATTTACTATTTAGTATATAGATATAAAATATAAAAAAAAACAAATATATTAAATATAAAAATTAAAAATAATTAAAATAAAATTGAATTTTCATAATAAAATTAATAATACTAAAATAATTTTAATAATATAAACTATTAAAATATTAAAAAATAAAAATGGCAAATAGTAGAAAATCTGGAGATTGTCTAGAATATAATATAGTTGAAATTTTAGTTAATGGATTCAATTTTAGTTTTTATGACAAAAAATCTGAAGATAAATTTAATAAATTAAAAACAAAAATAACAAATCCTGATTGTAATTTAAGTGTAAAATCACTTTCTAAATTATTTAAGGATATAAATATAAATACATATAATAAAATAAAATTTACACAAGATAATGATGGTAAAAAGGGTAATGTTTCTGATTTTGAATTGTATGGTAGTAATGATGGATACAATACAGATAATATAAAAAATCATGATATTATAGGATTTAGTTTAAAAAAAAATAATATTTCGATTAAACATCCAAGACCATCTGCATTTAATAAACAATCCAATCTTAATGAAGCTAATTCAATTAAATATAAAGAAGATTATCTAAAATGTAATATAAAATGGTATGAAAAAATTAAAATCTTAGAAACTTTTAATAAAATAAAAGCTCTTGATAAAGAACAATTATATTTGGATTTTAATAATAATACTAAAAAATATTTGGAAAAACTTAATTCTGAAGAAGTTAAAGCATTTTGGAAATTCTTAATAAATTATAATAAAGTTTATATTGTAAAGTATGATACAAAGAAAAAACAAATTATATTATATGATTATTTAACTACACCTGATCCTAAATTAATAAATTCAATTGAAGTAAAAGGTAATCATATTATTATAAGTTTTGATAATGGCATTAATATTGATCTTAGATTACATAATGCTAGTAAATCTATTACTAAATCATTGAGCTTAAAATATGATACAAAAATATTAAATAATGATAAAATATTTACACAAACTATATACGAATTATCTTAATTTAATTATTATTTATAATTACTATTTCTGATGATTTTTTTTTGGGATTCATACCATAGCTCCAATCTACTTCTATTATAATATAATTTTTATATAAATCTTTAATATAATCACAATTATTATAAGTCATCAACCATTTTTTATTATGCAATTGACTAGTGTTACTTGTTAATAATTCAAATAGTTTTTTATGATTAAATGATTCATGCATATCACCTTTATTACCATATAATTTTGAACCTTTTTCTAAATAATAAGGTGGGTCTAGAAATATAAGAGTATTTGTATTATCAATTGTATTATGAATTACATTATCACTTAAGAATTCTTCAAAATCTTTATTATAAATTTGCACTTTAGATAAATCTAATGATTTTAATCTATCTATTGATGATTTAGTAAATCTTTTTTTACTTGCTTCTAATGAGAAACCACCTGATAAAGTTGCCCCACTAAAAGAACATCTATTTATAATGAAATAGTAAAATGTCTGTTTAAAAATATCTGTTTCTTTCATAATATCATTTCTATATTCTAAAAATTTATTTTTTGTAATATTATTTGATTCTGTATTTACTATTTCATATAATAATTTGCATAATTCTTCTTTCTTTGAATTATCTTTACAAATATTCCAGAAATTATATAATGGTTTAAATTTATCATTACATATAATATCTATATTATATTTATTTTGTAAGAAAAATTCAAATGAACCACCACCAAAGAATGGTGAAACTATGGTTTTTATATTTTCTATATTAAAATTTGCATTTAATATTTCATCTAATTTTTTACATGCTCTAGTTTTACCTCCTGGATATCTTAATGGAGATGTATTTGATAAATTATGTATATTTTGTTCTGATTCTGACATTTTTTAGTTTATATTGTTTTATTTTGTTTTAGTACTTATTTTTATAATTTACATACATTTTTTGTTTTTATATTAAAACAATTTATATTATAAGAAATCAATTTTATAATTATTACAAAAAAATATAAAAAAATGGTAAAAAGTTTTTAATATATAAAAGGATGTTCGAAAGGAACGAAAGGGACCTACGGTTCCTTTCAAACCTCCCTTTATAATGAACCAATTTTCCTTTCTAAGGAGGTTCGAAAATAATCTTGTTTCATTTCTCTAGTTAGAATAAGCGAGACCTCCCATACCACTCATAATACGAAGAACGTTGTAGTTAACAGCGTAGATATTAAGGTTAAGAGATAGACCAGTAGCAGTTTCAGCAGCAGTATTATAAGTTAATTGAAGAACAGCGTTATCGATACGAGAAAAGTTGCAAGTTCCACTGGGTTGATGCTCTTCGGGGGAAAGGGCAAAGGAATAGGAATAGATATATTGGCGCAATGCACGTTGAACAGTATCAGCTTTAGTACCAGCAAGGTCACCACCTACACGAGGAACACGAGTATGGTGTTCATAGTTTTGAACCTTGCGAAAGTAATCATTATATCGGACAGAGAATCTATCATGTCCATTAAGTTGAAGAAGAGCAGTCTGAAAAGAATCTGCACCAGAAGCATTAAGACCTGAATAGTTAAACCATTGAGAAGTATTTGCACCAGGACCAGAAGTAGCATGACCAGCAGTAGTATGTACCCAGATAAGCTCCTTAACAGGGTGGTTGAAGTTAAGAGTAACATTCTTGTTAGAGCTTAAAGCAGCAATAGTTTCAGTACCAGTAAATTGAACCTGTTCAATCAAATATTCATGGGAAACTTGTGCAAATCGACGACGTTCATCAGTATCAAGATATACATAGTCAACATATAGTTTACAACCAAGAGCAACAGCAGCAACAGGTGAAGCAGTTACATTGATAAGGTCAGCAAGAGGACGGATTGTAAGATTAAGCTTAACTTCATGGTATTGAAGAGCAATCAAAGGAAGAGCAAGACCAGGATTTCGGTTAAACCAAAATTGAAGAGGAACATAGAGACGATAAGTAGCAGTAGAAGAAAAAGCAATACCACCAAGTTGTTCGCCAGATGTAGTAACATTACCAACCATATTATCATAACCATCACGCTTTCCAGCAGGGATAGTTAATTCAGTCCAGATATTCATCCAGTCACCATATTGACGATCGATGAGTTGACCACCAATTTCAATTTCAGCTTGAGAAACAAGGGCATTTCCAACACCATAAGTCCAAACGTTGGAAGTAGAACCAGCTCCACTAGTCATATTTGGAAGAAGAACTTCCAAATACATCTGCTGAATCAAATCACCATTACGGGAGATGGTAGCAGTAACACGCTTGTTGAAATCAGCAGTACCGTTAAAGGTCTGTTCAATAGATTCAACAGCGAAGTTAGTGTGACGACGGTAGACTACCTTAAAAAAGGTAATCTGGGGGTTGCCAGTAAGATAGATATCTTGGGCACCATAAGCTACAAGTTGCATAAGTCCTCCTCCCATTTTTAATAGATAATATAAATAATTAGTAAATTGAAAAGCTAGTTAGTTGATGTTTATACTTTTAATAAATATTTTATTTCTTGAATAAATTAAAAAAATTACAAAAAAATATTTAAAAAATAATAAATATATTTTTTTAATAATATAAAAAAGCATTTATTATACAATTTTTTACATATAAAAAATAATGTAAAAAATAATATAATTAATATAAAATAATAATTTATCGAGAATTTTAAATTAAATTTTAAAATATAATTTTAATTAAAAATATAAAATATATAAAAAATAAAAGTTTATAATGAACCAATTTTCCTTTTTAAGGAGGTTCGAAAGTAACCTTTGTTCCTTTCAGTTAGAATAAGCGAGACCTCCCATACCACTCATAATACGGAGAACGTTGTAGTTAACAGCATAGATATTAAGATTAAAGGAACTAGTATCGAGAACAGTCTGAATAGTCTTATCATAAGTCAATTGAAGAACAGCGTTATCGATACGTGAAAAATTGCAAGTTCCGCTGGGTTGATGCTCTTCAGGGGAAAGAGCAAAGGAATAGGAATAGATATATTGTCGTAATGATTGTTGAACATTATCAGCTTGAGTACCAGCAAGGTCACCACCTACACGAGGAACACGAGTATGGTGTTCATAGTTTTGAACCTTGCGAAAGTAATCAGCATATCGAACAGAGAATCTATCATGACCATTAAGTTGAAGAAGAGCAGTTTGAAATGAATCTCCACCTGCAGCTGCACTTGGAGAAGCAGCAGTAGGTACAATACCAGAATAGTTAAACCAACATCCTGAACCATATGTTGTAGAAGCATAAGCTGTAGCACGAGCAGCAGCAGTATGAATCCAAATGAGTTCCTTAACAGGGTGGTTAAAGTTAAGAGTAACATTCTTGTTAGAGCTTCCAGAAGCAATAGTTTCAGTACCAGTAAATTGAACTTGTTCAATCAAGTATTCGTGAGAAACTTGAGCAAAACGACGACGTTCATCAGTATCAAGGTAAACATAATCAACATATAGTTTACAACCAAGAGTACCAACAGGAGTATTTGTATATGTCATAAGAAGTTCAGAAAGAGGTCGAGTAGTAAGGTTAAGCTTGACTTCGTGATATTGAAGAGCAATCAAAGGAAGAGCAAGACCAGGGTTTCGGTTAAACCAAAATTGAAGAGGAACATAAAGACGAATTGTTGAAGTAGTAACAAGAACACCAGATTGATCTTTAGATGCAACAAGAGCATTACCAACCATATTATCATAACCATCACGCTTTCCAGAAGGGATAGTTAATTCAGTCCAGATATTCATCCAGTCACCATATTGACGATCAATGAGTTGACCACCGATTTCAATTTCAGCTTGAGAAATAAGGGCATTACCAACACCATAAGTCCATTTACCATCAGTAGAACCAGTAGTAACTGGAAGGGTAACTTCCAAATACATCTGTTGAATCAAATCACCATTACGAGAGATGGTAGCAGTAACACGCTTGTTAAAATCAGCAGTACCATTAAAGGTCTGTTCAATAGATTCAACGGCAAAGTTAGTGTGTCGTCGGTAGACTACCTTAAAAAAGGTAATCTGGGGGTTGCCAGTAAGATAGATATCTTGGGCACCATAAGCTACAAGTTGCATAAGTCCTCCTCCCATTTTTATTAGATAATATAAATAATAGTTAAATTGAAAAGTTAATTAGTTGATATTTATAATCTTAATAAATATTTTATTTTTGAAAAAATTAAAAAAAAAAAAAAAAAATTAAAAAAAAAATAAAACAAATAAAACAAATAAAACAAATAATAAATAAATAAAAAAATATAAAATACTAATTTTATATCTATTTTTTATTTTTTATGATACAAATAATAAATTAAAAATATAATAATAAATTAAAAATATAATAATAATTGATATAATTAATATAATAATTAATATATATCGAGATTTTTAAAGTTTTTTAAAGTTTTTTTAAAGTTTTTTAACAGAATCAAATTTTTCAGTAGTTGCTTTATTATAGTATAGATAAGGAGAATAAATATTAGATGTACCTTTAAAATCAATTTGCATTATATTAGTTGAAGGTCCTTTTTGTCTATTACTTATATGAATACCTTTACTATTTAAAACTGTATCTAATTTTTCATCATTTTTATTCAATAATAATTTACCAATATCTACACCAGAATTAAGTAAATCTGTTACTTGACTTGGTGAAATATTAGGGAACATATTTTTAATATCATTTATAAGAGTATCTATATTTTTTAACCAAGTTGAATTATATGATTGATATGTTGTAGTTGGATTTCCGAATGTTGTAGTTGGATTTCCGAATGTTGTAGTTGTATTTCCGAATGTTGTAGTTGGATTTCCGAATGTTGTAGTTGGATTTTCTATGTTATTGGTATTAGTATTAGAGTTATTAGTACTAGAGTTATTAGTACTAGAGTTATTAGTACTAGAGTTATTAGTACTAGAGTTATTGGTATTAGAGTTATTAGTATTAGAATTATTAGTATTAGAGTTATTAGTATTAGAATTATTAGTATTAGAGTTATTAGTATTAGAATTATTAGTATTAGAGTTATTAGTACTAGAGTTACTAGAGTTATTAGTATTAGAGTTATTAGTTTGTGCTTGAGTAGTTGTTTGTGCTTGTGTAGTTGTTTGTGCTTGAGTAGTTGTTTGTGCTTGAGTAGTTGTTTGTGCTTGAGTAGTTGTTTGTGCTTGAGTAGTTGTAGTTGGCTTATTAATAGTCCAAGATTGCATTGATGATACTGGATTATCATTATTTGGTAGAATTATAACTTTATCGCTGCTAGATTCATATCCAATATAATAATTATAATTATTATTAGTATTTAGTTTATAATCATTAGTTATTTTATAAGTATTATTTATACCTTCATCTTTTATAAAATTCCATGCAAAATCATTATTAGATTCAAAATTATTTGATTGAAGAAAAAAATTAGAATGTCTTATATATGTTGGAGGTTCTACACTATTATTTTGTAATGCTATTCGTCCTAACACATTATTATAAACACTAGTATCATTATATATAGAAAATTTTATTAAAATTATAGTATCAGATTCTTCAGCTATTAATCTAATACAATTATTGTTTTTATCATATTTCATTGTATTACCAGATGAATCAGAAATAGTAAAAAAAATAGGTAATTCAGGAATGCTTGATTTTATGTTTGTAGTATATACTTGATTTGTATAACCACCTCCTAATGGTTCACAATTTTCAGCACTACCATATTGAGAATAAAGTGGATTATTATCTACCCAACATTCACCATAATATTGTAATGAAAATGTATTATAGTTAGAATTTTTTGCTAAATTAGCACAATCTTTAACTGAATTACCAGAAGATAAATAATTTGTTATAGCTCTAGCTCTGTTTGAATCATCTTTAAAACATCCTAAATAATTTGGATTACTTTCTTCAAGAAAATATTCAATATTTTTTTTATTATTTACATTTACATTCGTATTTTTCAATTCTATATTATTTTTAAAATATAATAAATATATTATCAATAATATAAAAATAATTATAATCACTACAATAATTAATTTTTGTTTAAATGATATCATTTCTAATTATTACTATTATATATTTAGAAAAAAAATACACTATTTAATTTATAACTAAAATAATTGAAAAGAAAAATAATAAAAATAATGTTAAAATTAAGGTCAAATATTTTTACTGATATTTTTTATTGTTGAACTATTTCCACTTAGTTTTTCATCAATAGAACTAAGTAAATATGTTGTTTGTGGGTAATTTATAGTTTGATTAGGTTCTATATATAGAGTAGTGGTTGGTGCTAGAGTTGGTGTTAGAGTGGTTGTTGGCGCTACTATACTATATGTAATACTAATAAAAGGATTTGCAAATAAAGTTGAAATTGATAATTTATAAAAAAAAAAGTCCTAATACCAAATCTTAAATATATAAAATGCTTTTAAAATTGGTGTTTTAAATGTCTAAAGGTGTAAAATATAAAAAAATAAAAATAGTAAAAAATAGTAAAAAATAGTAAAAAAAAGCATAAATAGTAAAAAAATAAAAATAGTAAAAAAAACAAAACCAAATAAAAAATTGAATAAATTATATACATTAATATATTTAATCTTTTATTTTCTAGCAATAGAAAACTAAAGGTTCAGCCGAATAAAATTTAATCGATAAGCACAAGTTGTGCAGTTGAGATAAAAAAATACCATTCCTGTTATCTCGACAGGTTGCCAATTATATATACGAGAATATATATAGAAGGCATCGATATGTTCGGTTTTTTTTATTTTCAATTTTTGTTAATTTTAACATAAAAACCTATTTTTTCGAAAAAAATGCATAAAATGCATAAAATTGAATTATTTTTATTTTTATACAATATTAAAATTATAAACTTTTTGTTGATTCTAACAATTTATCTTTGCGAAAATGGAGGAAGAAATGAGAAAATTGAGAGAGAAAATAGAAAGAATGAAAATAGTTTTTTCCATATTTTATGAACAAATTGAAGAAACACCAAGACAAGAAGTTATTTCTGAAATAAATCAAAAAATTCAAGAAATTAACGCAATTCATAAAGGTGAAAGTGATAAACTAGATTTATTTCATAAAAGAGCTCTTCACACTGGTAAAAACTCTGATGTGACTGCATTATCAAATATGCAGTTACTTTTTGATTCATTTTCAAAGGGCTGCGAAACGCAAGTTGAATTTCTTGTTACAAAAATGCAAGATATTGAGGAATCAATGCGCCCTTATCAAAACACGCGTTCCAAGACAAAACAGGAACCTGCTACCGCACCTACCGTCGCACCTTCCGCACCTTCCGCACCTTTCTACCCTGGCTCACCCGCAACTGCTTCAGCTTCATCCCCAATAAAACCTGTGACTTTTGCTGAATTGATAATAAAGTTTTCATTATTCATTACCTCTTGTACTGAGTTTTATGCTGCTGCGGAATTTAATTTACGTGATTTTCAACTAGCTAAAGAAATAGTTAATGTTATGGGAAACCCAATAACTATTGACACTTCTGACGTTCGTGGTGATGGTGCCTGTGGATTTAGGGCAATTTTAACATCATACCTTTTAAAATGTGGAATAAATCTACCTTGGAACCCTGATATATTAGAAGGATTTATTTTAGAACTAAAAAACTGTATGCTTGATTTATTACTCATTCTCAACGAAAATCCTGAGAATCATGAATTTATCAGATGTTTGTTATCAAATCCTGATAATGGTTCTGCAAATGCAAAAAATATATCTGAATGGTTTCAAATAATATCAGACAATGGTTATTGTTGTACCGATGGTGATATAAGATTGATTGCCATTTTATTTGGAATGCTTCCTCATCGAGACAGAATAATACAAATAAATGTATTAAAACTTCGTCCAGTTGAGCACAATCCATACCAGAGCTTCAATTGTTATGGAAATAATAAATTAGAACCTGTTTGTTCGAACTCACATATAAATATTATCCATACTGGCGGACACTATCGAGCAGTTGTTAAGTTTAGTGGTGTTTTACATCCAATTGAATCTGTTGATGCAGAAATTATTTTGCCTCCCGCCTAATTTACTTAATTAAAATATGCAAATAAAAGTCTAACACCAACACCACTTGCTTCTGGCGATGCATATTTAATTACTTCATTTGCTTTATAACTGGGTCCTGCTATATCAATATGTATCCACTTAGTATTTTTTTTTATAAATTGTCGCATAAAAAGGGCTGACATAATAATATCAGCACTACAAGTAAAACTAACATTCTTAATATCAGCAACATAACTTTCCAAGTTTTTCAAGTGTTTTTCCATAATAGGTAATTCTACTAATAATTCATTAATTTCTCTTCCACTTTTTATAAGTTTATGTACTTCATCTCTGCTATTTACTGATAAAACATTACTAAATAATTTACAACTTAGACTTTCTTGTTGTCCTGTTAAAGTAGCAAAATCTATAATAGTTGCTTCTGGATATTTATCTACAACATATGCAAGACAATCTGCAAGTATTAATCTGCCTTCCGCATCAGTATTAGAAACTTCAACAGTTTTACCATTATATGCTTTAAGAACATCACTAGGTTTTGTAGAATTAGGACCAACACTATTTTCAGCAAAGGGACATATTGTATAAATACTTTTAGAACCTTTATTCATAGCATAACCAAGTAAAAAAGATGCAACAACTGATGCACCCGATAAATCTGTTTTCATTTCAAGCATAGACCGTGTTCCTTTAATGTCTAATCCCCCAGTATCAAATGTTATTCCCTTACCTAGAAGAACATATTCAGGTTTTCCAGACTTACTATGACTTTTACCTCTAGAATTATTTCTATAACCATCATACTTCATAATTAGTACTTTAGGAGCATTTTCTATGCTACTACCACTTCCAACTCCTAGTATAAGTCCCATTCCCATTTTTTCTAATTCTTTTTTTTCTATAATTTCAATTTCAATAGGCAAATTATTTTCACTAATAACTTGTTTAACAATATCTATAAATGTCAATGATTTTGAAGTATTAGCAGGTTCATTTATTAAATCTCTTGCAATAAAGACAGCCCTAATTTGATTTTGTAAATGTTTAAATCTATGATGTATATCATTATGATGTATTTTTTTAGAATATGATGATAATACAATATTAATTCTAGATAAACTAAATTTGTCTTTTTCTTTTGTTAATGCTTCATTTGTTTTATATTTAAGAAATTTATAGGAAGATAATAATAAACCTTCTACCATAGCTTCAATAAATTTTGTATTTCCAGTAATAGAATCAGTTAATGATTGTTCTTTTGCATTATCATTACTACCATTACTACCACTACTACCATTACTACCACTACTACCACTACTACCATTACTACCATTAGCATAATTACCATCAATTGTATCAACGATATTTATATTTTTAATTTGATTAGTTTTTAATGTATTAAAAATAGCATTTCCAGATACACGAGCAATTTCCAATAATTCATCATATTTACTTTTATTATAAGAATGGTTATTTATTGCAATAATAAATAATTGATGTATATTTTTAGATTGCTTTTTATTAATTAATTTTATACTATGTTTTTTAGTATGACTTGTATGACTACTTGATTTTTTTGTATGACTTGTATGACTTGTATGCTTTATAGGATTCCTTTTATTATTATTTGTTTCAAATGTAAAACTTGTCATATTAAGATTATTATGTTTCATATTATTTTCTATTTGTTCTAATAAAGTTTTATAACTATCAGGAATCTTTATGTATCTAGATACATAATTAAATAGTGTTTCATTATCAATATGTGTTAATAATAATGGTATAATTGTATATCCTAATGGCATATCTATTTCTTTCGAAATAGTTAATTGTATCATATTAGATAATATTAGATAATATTTACTAATATTTACTAATATTTTATAATTTTCATATTTTTTATAATTTATTTGAATTTTTATAAAAATATCAGTAATTATTAAATATTAAATAATAAATTAGTATTTACTTGTTCTAGAATAATGTTTGTATTAATAACAATACCTCATAGTTTTTGTGCTACAAAAATAGTTAGAACGTGCGATTTACGTGCTGTAGCATCTTCTAAAATTTTAATAAATGTTCTTAATAAAAAAAAAATTAAACACGCAAAAGTACAAATGCATATATCAAGATTAGATGTAGATGTTAATAGAATGAAACCACAAAGACAAATATATAATACACCTACAAATACACCTTCTAATACACCTCATTATACAAAAATACTTAATACAAACATACCTAATAATAAATATATACTTAATACAAACATACCTAATAATAAAAAAACACAGAAGAATAAATCATCAAAGAATGAATTTACAAAGAATAATTCAGCAAATCATAAATTAAAAAAGAATAAGTCAGAAAAGAATAAATCATCAAAGAATGAATTTACAAAGAATAATTCAGAAAATCATAAATTAAAAAAGAATAAGTCAGAAAAGAATAAATCAAATGAAACAGAACTATCAATTAAATATTGGAATGCATTTAATAATAGAATCATTAATATTATTAAACATCATACTAAAATATTATTGCTAGATATACATTCTTTTCCAAAAGGTAGTTTTGATGGAGCACAAATTGCAATTATTGATATACAAAATATAAATCGTCCAGAATTAGAAATGTTTGCAAATTATATTATAAAAAAAACAAATATTGATGTTAAAATATTTAATGGTGCAGATAATAATATTCAAAATACATATAATTATTTACAACATAAATCAACATATCCATTATTACTTGAATTTTGTGAAGACAGAAGTTATTTATTAGATGAAGGTATTAAATTATTTTTTGAAGAAGTAATTAATTTTTTTAGATTATAATTAAATATTAATTATAAAATTGTAATAAGTATAATTTATATATATATTTTCTAAATGTAAAGTAGTTAGAGTAATAATTAGTTATAATTCATAATTTATAATTTATAATTCATAATTTATAATTTATAATTCATAATTTATAATTCATAATTTATTATAAATTATGGTTGTTAATCAATTATTTACTCATAAACCACCAATTGAATTGCTTAATAAATTAATAAAAGCATTTGGATTAAAAGATATAAATGATTCTAGAGAATTTAGTCAAATTGATATGGATAAACATAATACACTATCAACTTTTCATACTCTAGAAAAAGAATTAGGAGATTGTTATATTCCTTGTAAAAGAAAAGATTATATTGATAATATAAAAAATATAATATATAAAGAAGCAGTTACTATATTTCGACAAATATTAAAAGCATATAATTATGATTTATATAGCAAAGAAAGATTTATAAAAGGAAAAAAATATTTAGTATATAAAATTGTTACTAAACAAGAAAAAACTGTTATTAGTAAAACTAAAAAACATTCTTCTAAAAAAGAATTTGTTATTGTTTTTGATTAAAATGTTTTTAATTTTTTGATTATTGTTTATTATTTTTTATTATTTTTTATTATTGTTTTTAATATAAGTATATAATAGAGTTTAATTATTTATAGAAATTAGTGAAATGAGTCAAATGAGTCAAATGAGTCAAACTTTTAAAAGACCAAGAAATAATAAAAATAATGAAAATAATGGAAAAAAAACTAGAACTTTAAAAAGATTTCATTATTATAAAGATTGTTCTCCACCTGATATACGTGTAGAACCTAATCAAGAATGTCCTCATCCTACTGAAGAAAATCCTTATATATATGAAAAGTTTCGACCTGACTGTTGTGAAGCAAAACCCAAAAAACAAAAATATATAGCATCTTGGCAACTTAGACTTCCTAAGTTTTTAAGTAAAATGTCTAAAAAATCTCCGAGAAGAAGTCAAAGTCGTAAAAGTCCTCGTCAAAGTTCTCGTCAAAGTCCTAGTCAAAGTTTTCGTCAAAGTCCTCGTCAAAGTCCTCTTCAAAGTCCTCGTAGAAGTCCTCGTAGAAGTCATCAAAGTCCTATACAAAGTCCTTATCAAAGTCCTCCAAATTCTCAATTTTTACCTGATTTAGGTAATGAAGATGATGGATGGAATCCAGAATTATTTGCAACTCCTCCTCGAGTAAATCCTCAAAATCCTATTCAAAATTCTCAAAATTTACTTGTTTTAGGTAATGAAGATGATGGATGGAATCCAGAATTATTTGCAACTCCTCCTCGAATAATTCTTCAAAGTCCTCGTCAAAGTCCTCGTCAAAGTCCTCGCCAAAGTCCTCGCCAAAGTCATCGAAGTAATAAAAATTCTCCTAAAAAATCTCCAAAATAGTTTATTTAGATAAAATATAATAATTTAGATAAAAAAATTAAAAAGTCTTCGCAAAAATAAAACATAAAAATAAAAAAAAATATCAAAAAATAAAAACATTTATAATTAATTATCTAAAATATAGACATTACCCATTCATATATATTAAATTCTTTTTTTTCATTTTCTTCATTTCCTCCATCTGAAACAGCAAAATCTTTCAAATCAATATCAAGTATTTGTTTTATTATGTCATCAATTTTGTCATTATTACCAACAAAATTCTCATCCATAATATCACTTTCTATTATAGTAACAGGTTTTTTATCATTAACCAATTTTTCATAAAATTCAATGTGTTTTTTATATAGATTAGTTTGATATTCAACACTAATACCACTTTTTTCTCCATCTCTATTACGAGATGCAATTCTCTTTAAACTTTCATCTAAAGATGTATTTAATAATACCCACTTATCAACTCTCAAAGGTAAAATATAAGCCCACATATCACACCATTCATTATACATATTCATTTCTAGATTAGTAATTAAATCTTTTAGAAGTTCCATAAAAATATATCTATCTGTCCAGATACTTCTTTCTAATATATAAATATCAGCATCAGGACAATCATATATTTCATCAATTACACTTGAAATTCTAGTAATATAAGTAAATGTTTGAAATGCATATGCATTCTTTGGTATATCTTTATAAAAATATTCTAGAGAACCTGTAGATTTCCATTTATCAACTGGTTCATATATTGCCTTAACTTTAATTTTTATATTATCATTTTCAGATTTATTATCTTCAGATTTATTATCTTCAGATTTATTATCTTCAGATTTATTATCTTCAGATTTATCATTATTACAAATATTATTAAATCTTGTTTCTATTTCTTTAATAGTCGTCGTTTTACCTGCGCCAATAATTCCATCAACTACTATGATTTTACGATTAGGGTCTTGTAATATAGAATGCACTTTTTTTAATTTTTCTTTTTGAGAATCCATATTTATATCTAGAGACATATTGAATTATATAAGTAAAGTAAAAGTTTATGTTAATTAATTATTTAATAATTTAATTAATTTAATATTATAAAGTTATATTTAATTTTAAAAATCAATTTTTAAGTTATATAATTTATAATAATATTTCTACCTAGGTAAAAATAATTAATTAATGAAGTAATAAATGACAGTTTTTTATGAAAGTTACTTAAAACTTTTTTTTAGAATTTTTAGTAAAAATAATAAAAAATTGATTTTTTATTTTTAAATTTTATTTATTATACTTTAATTTTAAACATACGCAAAATTTCTAAAATGGATACAAGGATGAAGAAAACAAACGAAAATCTTGCAGATATTGCAAGAAAAAGGTCAGAACTTCAAACACTTATTGGAGTAAATACTCCTTTCGATCTTTTAGATGTTTACGGTTTTAAAGATTCAAATGATGTAAAAAAAGGTTTGGCTGGTCTTAAAAAAGAAAAGATGGTTTTCAAATGTACCGAACCTGGTGATGGTTTACCAATCCTTCTTGAATTCTTGGGAGTTATAATCTCTGAACTTTCTTTATGCGAATGCTACGAATTATCAGGTAACATTAAAGAAGTTCAACTGAGTGCTATCTTTCTAAAAGATGCCATTGAAACCGAAAAACACATAGCATCTGTGTTTTATACTTATACTCCGTCTGGTTCATTTTATCCAGATAAAGTTGAATCTGAAAAAATTACAATGGTTGGTGAGTTTGTTGGCACAAATTTGTGCATAATTAAATTTATCTAAAAAGTTATTTACGCAGTTATTTATGCATTTTTTTTTAGAATTTTTACAAATTCATACTAAACACTCATACCAAAAAACTCATACCAAACACTTCTCATCTGATTCATTGTAAATAAGTCCTTCATCTTTATAAACATCTCTAGCACCATCAGCTAATGGTATTACTTTATCAAAACTCACCAATTCTTCATAAATGAATTCTAGAGATGAGAAATTATTTATTTCTATTTTAAAATTTTCTCTATCTATTTTATCTCTAATATTTTCCAAATTATCTATATAATTACGAGTAATATATGACACGCGCTCTTTTGGTATTCCTTCTCTTATAACTAATATCATACGTGTTGAATATGTATCTAGATATGAATAAGTATTACCACTTTTGTGAAATTTGTTTAAATCAACTGCTCTTGGATTTATATGTTGAAAATATTTCTTAATAATAGAGTTAAAATCCTCTCGAATATTAGTTGTTTTTAAATCATCCATAACGGATTGTGAATATATAGCTTGTGTGTTACTACTAGGTGGAGGTGGTGGAATAGAGCTTCCTGTTCCTTGTTGTGTATTTTTAAGGTTTTGTAAATTATTTAGATTACTACGTGAATCCATTTTTGCCCTTTTTTGAATATGTATATAACGCAATTTTTTATCTAGAGATAATTTTAAAAGTTGTAAATTCTTAGGATGTAATACTAGAAATATAGCATCATATTTATTTTCAATGAATTTTTCACTAAGTGTTTCCATTGTTTGGTCTATATTTTCTCCATTATTGGTAATTTTATTTAATATATCCATACTCATACCATACGCCATACAAATTTTAAGAAAGAAATAATAACTATCTGCTAGAATACCTATTGATTTTCCTTTAGTAATATCCATAAATTCTATTATATTAGAAAAATTATTTACTACTAAGTAAAAATCTATATTGAAACCAATACCAATTGCCTCAATATTTAATTCTGGATAAAGTCTATCTAACAAGTTTGGATTATCTAAATTATTTTCAGACTTGGTAGTATCAACTTCAAATGCATCTGCTAGAATACGAGTCAAATATTTACAATCACGTTTTATAAATCTTGCAAGAATTTCTTCACTTATAAATGCAATATCAACTTCATTATTAATAAATTTATAGAGGGTATCAATGTTACTCATTGTCTGAATTGGTTGAATTGGATAAATATGATGTCTGAAATATGTACCAACTAATTCACTATAAGAACCATTTCCAGAAGGATTTGCATATATGAGTACTGGGAGAGCAATTTGGTTATTTAATATAATTGGTTTATTATAATCTCGAAGATATGTATTAGTATCAAATTGAACTGTATTAGAAAGGCTAGACTTTGATGATGAGAGGGATGAATATTGCGAAGAAAATGATTCAGTTATAGAATTTTTAAATGATTTACCTTGTAATAGATTAGTTATAATTGGTTTAATATATTCATTATATGCAAAACTTAAAACAATTATTGATAGAATTATTATAATAATATTCTTTGAAGAAAAATCCATTTTTGTTGTTTTTTGTTTCTAGATATATATTTTGTTTCTATATATATATTTGTTTCTATATATATATTTGTTTCTAGATATATATTTGTTTCTAGATATATATTATTTATTAGTTAGAATTAATGTAGGTATTGATGAACTAAGTTTCTAGAATATGAAAAAAGTTTTAAAAAGATTTTTGAAAATGAAATTAATTATTATAACTAGGAATATAATTATATTTTTATAAATTTATATTTTTATTATTATGTTTAATATTAGTTTCTTTATTTAATTGTATTTTGTATTTTTTTTTGTCATTATATTCATAAGGTATAAAACCTTTCAAACTACAAGTAAATTTATGCATAAAGTTTTTCCAATATGTTTTATTTGGTGGTAATTCAAAATTACATTCTGGACAGATAAACTTACCATTTGTATTCATAATTGGTTCAAAATATTTAGGTTCAACATATTCAACAGAATCAATTTTATGTTTTGTTTCTGTATCTATATTAAATTCTTTATTATCATTCATATTAATAAAATGTAAAAGAACATAATCATAATTTCCGTGATGTCCTTCATCCTCTTTTCTTATAACATCTTGTCCTATATATTTAAATATTCCAATTTTATTTTTAATTTTATATAATTTACCTTTTACAAACTCATTGTAATTCATACTACCACACCTCATTTTTCTAACAACTGACCTCTTTTTATTATTACATTTAACATTCTTGGAACGCTTTGAAGATTTGGAAGACTTCTTGGAAGTTTTTCTTTTATGAGAAACTGGCATTTTTGAAAATAGTTGAAATTAATACTTTAATATGTATAAAATAATCTTTATTATTTATTATTTATTATTTATAATTCATGTATCTAGATACTTAATATAATTAAATATATTTAATTATCTAATAGTTTTACAAGTGTGTCTTCATCTTGTGATATATAAGTTGATTTACCATCATTATTTATAAAAGTATATAATAATTGTGTTTGTTTAAAAGTTAATTGCGGGTATTCTATTATTCTTGTATTTGTTTTAACAATTGTAAAAACAACAGTTCCATTCATATAACTATGTTTAATTTCTTTATATTGATGAGGTCCGCTAACTGCATCGTTTATAATATTTTCTTCTAATGCATTTGCTTGATATTTTCTAGCAGGAAGAACTTCATTATTAACTATTATAAATCCCTCACTACCCCCACCTTTCATTTTTATCATATTTGAACTATTATTATTTTTATATGCTTTTTTGGAAGACTTCTTGGAATCTTTGCGTTTATGTGAAACTGGCATTTTTGAAAATAGTTGAAATTTATTTAAATAATAAATAATTTATGTATCTAGATACTTAATATAATAAAATATAATAATTTTTTAAAAATATAATAATTATAAGACCTATTAATTTTTGAAAAATATTTAATTTCGTAATAGTTTTATAAGTGTTTCACGATTTTGTGATATATAAGTATTAGTTCCGTCTTCTCTTGTAAAAACATATAATGATTTTATTTCAGAAAATGATAAATCATCATAAACTCCTAAACCATCTGCCAATCTAGTTTCTTGTTTAACAATACTAAATTTAATTGTTTCATTTTCATATATATATTCCATTGGTTCATATATCTTATTACCTGTTTTTTCTTTTATAGTTTTTTCTAAAGCATCTGCTTGATAGTCTCTAGCATCTAAAACTTTATTATCAATTATAATATATGCTTTTATAGATTTTACTCCTTCCATTTTTTTTATAATTAATTGAATACTTTTTTAATTCAATATAACATAATTTAAAGTTTTTCTTTTATATTTATAATTTATATTTTGTATTTTACAAACTATATTTTTTTATAAAATAAAATTAATTGAAAATAATTAAAATTAAAAAAAATTAAACATTATTTTTAATTATATTTTTAATGTCTTCCCAAACATCTAATTCACCAAAAAATCTATGTAAATTCTCATAAATACTAATAGTATTGTTTATATTGCGACCGTGTAAATTTGATGCTTTAAAAAATAATTTATTGGTTCCCAATCTATTTAGACTATTATTATCAAAAATATATTTTAATGCATGTTCCAAATCCCATACATTATCAGGTAGATTTCTTATGTTAAAAATCTTAATTAAAAAATCTATATTAGCAAAATATGTCCCATCATTCCATGAATATATATTATTTTTTGCAAAATCTTTTGTATTATAATTATAAAATTCTATATCACATATAGAATTATCTATTTCATTTTTAAAAATTTGTAATGGTTTTATATTATTATATTTCGGATTACCTTCATTTTCAAAAATATGTAAAAAATATGGTTGTTGTTTATTAATAAAATTAAATACTATATCTATATTATTAATTTGTTCTATATTTTCTTTACTATTAATACCATGCTGGTCATCTTGTATTTGTAATATAAAATCTATATTCATATTTTTAATATTTTCTAATGTTTTTTTAATTGTTTCTAGATATGAAATATTATTGTACTCAAGAATTATTAATTTATCTGATGAATATAAATTTTCTAAAATAGTTTTACCTTTAATTATAAAATCAGTAGGACAATTATGAAATGAAAATATTATTTTATCACATTTGTTTCTAAATGTATTACCTATTGTATCATATTTTAGTAATAATAATTCTAATATACGTTTTTCTCCATAAGTTTGAGTAAAACTTGCTATTTTCACCATTTTTTAATAAAATTTTTTATTTTATTATTGTAAATATTTTACATATTATTTTTAAATACTTTAATATTAAAAATATTTATTGAATATAAAAATATAATATAAATTTAATTCTGAGAGGCTTTAGCCTCTCTAGCTTTTGGTTAAGTTTTGGTAAAACTTAGTTTATTGAATATAAAAATATAAAAATATAGTATAAATTTAATTCTGAGAGGCTTTAGCCTCTCTAGCTTTTGGTTAAGTTTTGGTAAAACTTATTTATATACCAGGCTTCATATATTGCACTTCATCATACTTAATATTTAATTCATCTTCTTTAAAAACTGATTTTACAAAATCAAATAATTTCTTTCCACTATTATATTTACCATAATTTTTAATAAACCATTCTCTTGGTGTATATTCATTGTTATTTAGTTTTTTTATAAATTTATCTAGAATTGGTTCAAATCCATTTTCAATATTATTTGGGTCGAAGAATTCCCCTGTTTGTTCATTTAAATATTGCCATCCTCCTAGAATATTTTTATTCATTAATATTGGTAGATTAAAGCAAATACCTTCTGAAACTGTACGTGGAGAGGCATCTCTCATTGACCCGCAAAAAACAAACCGACATTTATTAAAATTCTTAATGAATGTAGAGTATTCTTGAAAATCTGTAAGTTCCATTAATTGGTGACAATTATCTGGAATCTGACAATTAATTCTACCCAAAAGTAAGCCCTTTAACTTATATTTTTTACACATTATATCCAGACATTGTTTTGTAATTTCCCACTCTCTTATTGTACTTTGCCACCCGTTTTCACATTTGTCATTATCTTTCAAACAAATATAAATAAAATCATATTCTTTTTTTACATCAGGGTCTGGTAAATGTTGTTCGTAATTGGCAAAATCACTTTCTGCCATATTAATTCTAGGATAATCTTTTGGGAATATCTGTTGATTCATTGGTTCTCGAAATACAGTACACCACCCTCTAGTAAGTTTAAAGTAATCATATGTATAAGCTTTGTGTTTAGGGTCATTAAGAACATCGTGTGGATTAACAATTTGTCCAGGGAACTGAGAATATGAACTCAATCCCAAAAATAGAATACCCTCAGCTTTAAATTTATTATAATCAGTTTCACAATCATCTCTTGTAAAATGATGTGTTATAAATACAATATTTGATGCTTTCTCAGTCCCATCTTTCATTACACAATAAAGATTTAAAAAAGGACGCTTCATTACAGGTACATTACCAGATTTACTATAATTAACAACAATATTATCATTACCGTTACCATTGCTAAATCCAGTAGTAAAATACCATCTATATATTCTCATACATACATATAATGCAATCATAACTGTTATAACTCCGATAATAATATGTTTGGTGCTATAACCAACATTTTTTTCTATTTGTGTATCAATTTGTTTTACATATTTTATTGATTTTCTTACACTATTACTACTATTATTACTTATCTTACTAATTATATTTTTTGATGACATTTTATATAAAGAACTTATTATTTTACTTAATAAATATATAGAAAATATATTTAATAGAAAATATGATTAAACTAAAATATGATTAATAGAAAATATGATTAAACTAAAATATAAAAAAATAATTATACATAATTATTAATCATAATTATTAACATAATCTTAATAACTTAAAGATAATATTAATAATTAAATATTAATTGGATATATCTAATGAAATTGTATTAAAATATATAAATATAAATGAGTTTTAATGATATAATAAATAGTAATTATGAAATTAGTAATGAAGTTTGTAAAGATAATAAAATAAATGATTGTGGATTTGGAAAAGATAAGAAAGAAAAAAAGAAAGATGAAGATACTCTAGATAAACAAGATAAAACAGATAAACTAGATACAAAAGATACAAAAGATACAAAATTAATAAAAAAAACATCTCAAATGAAAATACCAGTATCTACATCAGTTATATTAAATCCAAAACAAATTACTGTTGAAAATACAGATGATAAGGTTAATATAGTAATTAAATCCTGTAAAAATATTAGTTCTAAACAGGCGCTTCTTATAATTCCTATTACAAAATTCTTTTCAAATAGAATTATGCTTAATAAAATAATTACAATATTAAAAGGTGAATCTATATCGCTTCGGCTTATTGATTGGTTTGTTACAAATTATTGTAAAAAATTTAATGTTTTGTATAATTTGAATGATTTTAAAGGCGAACAATCTCACAAAACAACTGAAGAAATACAATCATTTGATAACTTTATAATAGTTCATAATAATTATAAAGGTCAATTAAAAGCTTATAGTAAACGCAATTTTGACCCTTTTTGTAGAAGGAATAGAATAAGATTTTATTATGAAGATAATAAATACTTTATTACTACTGTAGGACAATTAAATTTTTTTAAATGGGCACTAGAAAATCATATTGTCGATTATATTAATAAACATCTAAAAGCTATAGATATAGATATGAATTTGCGTTGTGAAACTGTCAAAACTTCAGGAACAAAAATAAATCCTTGTAATGCAATAAATAATTCACATAATTCACATAGTTTAGATGATACTGGATTACCTTTACCTATGCAAATGCCTGTAATAGTTAGTACAAAAAAGAAAAAGCCACAAGAAGGTATTATTGTAGTTGAAACACCAATTAAAACACAATTAAAAAATAAAACTGGTGGTTCTACAAGAAAAAAAAGAAAGGAAATATCAACTGCTGCATCAAAATCATTATCAATACATAATTTTCCTACAACATTGGTATTTGATTAAGGTGTCATAGCTTGAGAAGAATCAGATTTACAGTTTGGTCTATAAATAGCACCACGACTACTTGGAATATTAATACCTGCAATAGAACCAAGAGCATCAACACTAAAACCAGATTCTTTAACTGTTGCTAAATTACAACTTGAAAATCCTCCTCGATGTTTTTTAATATTTTTAGATTTAGATTTAGAATGTCTCTTATAATGAGATTTATTATGAGACTTCATATGAGACTTGCTATGAAACTTCATATTTTTTTTTGTTTTTTTATGACTCAACATTTTTTTCATAAATTTTTTAGATTTATGTTTGTGAGTAAGTTTAGTTTTCTTAATAGGCATTTTATTTAATTATCTAGAGATATGTTTATTATTATATATAATAAATATATTAATTTTATTACAATTAAATATAAATTGAAAACATAATATAACATTAAATAAAATAATAAAAATAAATATAATCAAACCTAATCAAATACCATCAAAAATTATATTTATAATATCATAAAAAAAAGTTTCAATAATTAAAATTTCTTTATTTGAATTAATTAATTCTCCTGATAATATAGATACTTTATTTAAAATCATAAGTTTTATATTAGTATTTAATTTACTATTATTTAATTGTCTAACAACTTCTTTAACAAAAAAAATAGGTTTAACATTTAATGATAATAATATATATATAAATTTGCGTATATCTAATGCTCCAGATACATTTGATAAAATTAATTTCTTTTTAATAAAATTATTAGCAATTTTAGATATTAAAGATGTTTTATTTTCTTTATCTTTTAGAAATTTTGTACCTTCGATAATAAGATGATATTTAATTTGTGATATAGTATTGCCTAAATTATAATTATTTTCTACATAAATTTCATAAAATTGTTTTAATATAGGAGTAGTTAAAATATGATTATCTTTTGCAAATTCAGTTTTAAAATTAATTTTAAATATTTTAATAAATTCAGTTTCATCCAAATGTTTAAAATTTATTGATGCACAAGATGACAAAATTTTTTTATTAATAGTATTTTTAGAATAGGTTGTAAATATATATGATGCGTTAGTATTTATTTTATCTAGCATAAATGCTAAATATAATTGTGCTTCTTGATTACATTTATAAATATGTGTAATGATAATAATTTTTTTTTCTTTTATTTTAGAATTTACTACATTATTATTATTATCATTATCATCATTATCAAAAATAGTAATATTTTTTTCTTTTGCAATTTTATATATATATTTTAAATAATCTAAAATTTCATTATTATTGTTTAAAATGCTTATATTTAGATAATAATAATTTTCATAATAAAATATTTTATTATATATATCATCTAGAATCTTAAAAAAATGGATGTTATTTATGTTATTTATATTATTAATAGAATTATTATTATTATTTATATTGATAGAATTATTTGATTTTGGTATATTATTTAATAATCCTATAATACTAGTAAGTTTTCCTATACCTTGATTACCATAAACTAATATAGGAATATCAATATTATGTTCATAATAAGTTTTAATACTTGCTATTGTTTCTGTTGAAATAAATAATGCTTTTTCAGGAATTACTTTTTTATTTAAATATTCATCTTCACTAAATTGATTTAATTGAAATTCTATATTAGCTGTTGTATTTACTTCTGGTTCAAATGTTTCACCATCCAAGAAAAAATCAGTCATAATTAAATATATTATAATAATTTAGTCTATTTAGTCTTATTAATCTAATGTAAGTAAATTTTAAGTTCATATAATAATAAAAAATAATTCATAAAATAATTCATATAAATAATTCATATAAATAATTCATATAAATAATTCATATAAATAATTCATATAAATAATATAATTTAAAAATATATTTTAATGTATTACTAAAAATACATTAATAAAATACATAATAAAATGTCAAAACAACCATCAATTACATTTGTAACTGCATTTATAGATTTAAATGAGGATAGAAGTAATGATAAATCTCCTGAAACATATATATCATTATTTAAAATATTAGCATCATCTGGAATATCTATTTGTTTATATGTATCATCTATATATGAATCAATAGGTATAGAATTAGAAAAACAATTTCCTAATGTAAAATTAATGAAAATAACAAATCTAGAAGATACAGAAACATATAAAATTATTAAAATAGAAAATAGTAATAGCAATAATAGTAATATAAATTTACCTATTATAAGAACTAATTATCATGATACTTTAAATTTTATGATACTAATGAATGCAAAAAGTGAGTTTGTATATAATGCATCTATAGAGAATCCATATAATACTACACATTTTGCATGGATAGATTTTGGAATATTACATATGATTTCTAATAGAGAAATTATTTTAGCTAGATTAAATACATTTGGACATAGTAAATTAAAAGATAATATGATGTTATTTCCTTGTATATGGTCAATAGATGAATCTAAAAATAAAATGAATTTAATTTCATCTAATGTAAATTGGCGATTTTGCGGAAGTTTTTTTATTGGTGATAAAATATCTGTTCAAAATATGCATAAATTAATTATAAGAGAAATTCCAAATTTTATAAATAAATATAATGTTATTGTTTGGGAAGTAAATATTTGGGCATGGCTAGAACAAAATTTTAATTGGAAAATAGATACTTATAAAGCAAATCATAATGATACTATATTAAATATTCCAAAAGAATATATCTCTGTTGTTGCAAGTTTTACTACTATACCATCACGCCTTATATATTGTAAATTAACAATTGATTCTTTAATTAATCAAGTTGAACATATATATCTTAATTTATGTAATAAATATGAAAGATTCCCTGAATTTAAAGAAAGATTTTTTTTAGATAAAAATCAATATGATAATATGAAATATTTATATGAAGAGGAACCTTATAGAACTAAGGTAACTATTACAATTAGTAATGATTATGGTCCTGCAACAAAATATTTAGGTGCATTAAACTATATACATAACACTCAGTGGATATTTTTTTGCGATGATGACCAAGAATACCAAGTATCTTTAATATCTAATATGTTAAAATCAATATTAGATATAAATAAAATTGGGGTTTATCAAAATAGATATGATATTGTTAAAAATGGTTCTGGAGGGATAATACACGGTTATGTAGGTAATATAGCTCATCGTTCATTATTAAATAATTTATGTACTTTTTCTTTACCTGATATAGCTAAATTTGTTGATGACCAATGGATGTCTATTTATTATTTTTTGAATAATATTAACATATATAAAACAAATATTGAATTATATAATGATATTTTTAAGGTACTAGATAATAATGGTTGTGAAAAAATTGGTCTAGATTCATTAGCACAATTAAATAATCGTAATATAAAGGTCAAAGAGTTAGAATCTTATTATAATGTAAAATTTATTGAAAATGGTAATATAATTAATTACAATAATCCAAATAATCCAAATAATCCAAATAATATATCAATATTTGATATAAGTAAATATATAGATAATACATTTTATATTAATCTAGAATATAGAATTGATAGAAAACAAATTATAGAAAATGAATTAAATAAATTTAAAATACCATTTGAAAGGTTTAATGCTATCCAAACATTTGGGTTTGGATGTACTGGTTGTACTTTATCTCATTTATCTATATTAAAAATTGCTAAACAAAGAGGTTATAAAAAAGTATTAATTCTAGAAGATGATTTAATATTTACTGTGTCTAAAGAAGAATTTATAAGTAAAATTATAAAATTATATAATGATATTCCTGATTTTGATGTATGTATGTTAGGTTATACTTTAATTAAAGGTGAAAAAAACATAAATTTTCCATATTTAACAAGAGTATTAGATGCACATCATGCATTAGCATATATAGTAAATGAAACAATGTATGATAGTTTAATAAATATTTTTGAAAAATCAATTCCATTATTAGAAAGTACAAAAAAACATTGGCTTTATGCGTGTGACCAAGTCTGGAAAGCATTGCAAAAAGAATCAAAATGGTACTGTTTTACAGATAAACTAGCAATACAACAAGATACATATAGTGATAATCAAGATGTTGTAACAATTAATATTTATGATAAAATTAGTAAAATTATATATATTAATCTAGAATCTAGAATTGACCGTAAAGAAGAAATTGAAAAAGAATTAACTAAATTTAATATGCCTTTTGAAAGATTTAATGCCATAAGTAATCCAAATTTTGGTGCATTAGGATGTTCTCAATCACATTTAAATATATTAAAAATGGCAAAAACAAATAAATGGAAAAATGTATTAATATTTGAAGATGATTTTATGTTTATTGTTGATAAGAAAATATTAGATTTTAATCTAGCATTATTATTTAATTATAAACCTGATTATGATATATGTATGTTAAGTTATAATTTACTTAGTGGAGAAAAATGTAGCAAATATCCATTTTTAACAAAAGTTATTGATGTACAAACAGCATCTGGATATTTAGTAAATGAAAAAATTTATGATAAATTAATAAATATTCTTGAATCTTCTGTAGATTTATTAAATAAAAAAAGAGAACCTTGGAATTTTGCTTATGATGTACTTTGGAAACCATTACATAAAGAAATAAATTGGTATTGTTTCACAGAGAGAATAGGATTACAAAGACCTTCGTATAGTAATATTGAAAATAGATTATGTAATTATAAATGTTAATTGTATTTAATGTTTTTAATTAATCAAAATATTAAATATTCATTTTTCAAAAATCTAATTCTTCTATTTCTTTTCCATCTCCATCTTCATTTCCATCTTCATCTCCATCTCCATCTTCATTTTCATCTTCATTTTCATCTACATTTCCATCTTCATTTCCATCTCCATCAACTTTTTCTAAAATTGCATTATTTTTTTTATTAATTATGTTTTTGTTTATGTTTTTGTTTATGTTTTTGTTTATGTTTTTGTTTATGTTTTTGTTTTTTTTACCTTTTACAATACTAGAAATATCCTTAATAAATTTAACTTCTGGTATATCTGTTTTAGATTTAACTAATGTTTCATATAATTTCATAGGATATCCTTCACCTTTATAATATTTTTCTCTAATCTTATTCCAACCATTAAATGTTGAAAATACATCTTGAATATCAATTATTAATGGTATATAAGTACGTTTCTTCTTTTCTTCACGTAAAATACGACCAACAGCCTGTTTAATATTTTTATGAGGTGTAGCATATATAAGAGTATTCAATGTTTTACAATCAAATGCCTCTTCTGCCATATCATATGTAGCGATTATGACACGTTTAGTAGCACTAATATCTAGTTTTTCTTGCTTCATTCCACCAACATAAAGTCCTACAGTACATTCTGGAATTGCTTTTTCAATAGCCATTTCTGTAATTAGTTTTTCCATATATGTAATATGAGCACGACGACAACTCAGAATTAATATTGTTCTACCTTCATTTATTAAACGTGGAAGAAATGATATTAAGAATCGTGTTCTATGTTCGCAATTTGCTATATTAGATTTCATTGTTACAATATTTGGTTTTTTTTGATAATTTATTTCTTCTTTATTATATTTTGTATCAATACTTCCAGAAGCCATTTTATATATATATATTTCAACTGTTGAATTAGGAATATTTTCCATTTCTATATCTTCACTAGATTTCTGTATTTCATCATCTTTATAAACTATATCTCCCAAATAATGTTTAAATACACGTGTAAGTCCATCAGCTCTATCAGGTGTTGCACTAAGTCCCAAAGTATATTTAAATGGATACTTTGCTAGAGACCTACAAAATTGCCGAGCAGCTAAATGATGACATTCATCTGCAATTACAAGACCAAAGCTTTCAAATAAATTTTCAGGATAATCTTTATCTTTTCTAGGGTCACTAAGACTTTGTATCATTGCTAAAACAATATCTTTTCTTTGGATATCAAGAGTTTTACCTTGGATATAACCAACTCTGGCTTCTGGTAAATATTCCTTGATACGTTCAACCCATTGATTCATTAGAAATTCTTTATGAACTAGTATCAATGTTTTTACTTTAAGTTCTTCAGCTATTTTTAGACCCATAACAGTTTTACCTCTACCACATCCGACACTTATTATACCTCCACCAATTTTATAAGCAGATTCTAGATAAGTTTTTATTATATCTTGTTGATAAGGACGCATAGGTCTATTAGATGCAAATATAATATCAGTAGTTTCTGGTTCTTTTAATTTAGAAATTTCTGGAACTCCATATTTATTTCTACCATAGAAATAAGGTATATATATTTTATCATTATTTTCCTTAAATAATTTATATGGTTCAACATCTTCTGCATTACCATATCCTGGACAAGTAAATGGTTT
>Ga0214919_10002347_pt1 | contig 29892 bp, 23 predicted proteins | sample LL1503_MetaG_FD_177994 | JGI IMG/M metagenome (GOLD analysis project Ga0214919, IMG submission 177994) | Freshwater microbial communities from Lake Lanier, Atlanta, Georgia, United States - LL-1503 | ecosystem: Environmental > Aquatic > Freshwater > Lake | place: USA: Georgia | collected... | reverse complement strand
ATGAAAAAGGTTTTGTCTATCAACGCAGACGATTTGACCGTGACAGTGCAAGCAGGTGTTACCCGCAAACAGTTGAACGAAGAAATCAAAAGCACTGGCTTGTTCTTTCCAATCGACCCCGGTGCTGACGCCACGATTGGCGGCATGAGTGCGACGCGTGCGAGTGGAACTAACGCAGTTCGATATGGAACTATGCGCGAAAACGTGTTGGCTTTAGAAGTGGTCACGTCGAATGGCCAAGTCATTCGTACTGGTACGCGCGCTAAAAAATCTTCCGCAGGCTATGACCTTACGCGCTTGATGGTGGGTAGCGAAGGCACGCTTGGAGTGATCACTGAAATCACCTTGCGTTTGTATCCCTTGCCTGAAGCAGTTTTAGCTGCCGTGTGTTCTTTCCCAAGTATTGAAGCTGCTGTGCGCACCACCATTACCATGATCCAAATAGGTGTGCCCATTGCACGTGTTGAATTGATCGATGCGAATGCTGTGCGTATGGTTAACGCACACTCCAAGCTCGAACTCGCCGAGTCACCCATGTTGTTAATGGAGTTTCACGGCTCACCCAATGGCGTGAAAGAGCAGGCTGAAACAGTGCAAGAAATTGCCAACGACAACGGTGGCCAATCGTTCGAGTGGGCCACCACACCCGAGGAACGCACCCGCTTGTGGACAGCGCGCCACAACGCGTATTTCGCTGGCATTCAAAGCAGGCCTGGTTGCCGCGCGATCAGCACAGACACCTGTGTACCGATTAGCCGCTTGGCAGATTGCTTGCTTGACTCGGTTGCTGAAGCCGACGCTTCTGGCATCCCCTACTTTTTAGTGGGCCACGTAGGTGACGGTAATTTCCACTTCGGCTATTTGATCGACCCTAACAATGCTGCAGAACGTGAGACGGCTGAAACCTTAAACCACAAACTAGTGCAACGCGCCCTTAGCTTGGAAGGAACCTGTACCGGTGAGCACGGTATTGGTTTACACAAGATTGATTTCTTGGTCACGGAAGCGGGTGAAGGCGCGGTAGACATGATGCGCACCATCAAGCGGGCCCTAGACCCAGACAACATCATGAACCCTGGGAAGATTTTTTCTTATTGAGTAAATGCTGCACCTGCTCACACAATTTGACTTGGTCAAATGGTTTGAGCACGGTGTCGTCTACCCCGGCTTTGGCAAAGCGTTCTAAGTCATTGGGATTGACGTTAGCCGTTAGCCCAAGCACCGGAATATTTGCCGCATCACCTTGAAGTTCTTGTCTTAAGCGTTGCGTGGCTTCTATGCCGTCCATCTCTGGCATGACCATGTCCATCAATACCAAGTCAAAGTGATGGGTCTTGAGTTCTGTCAGCGCCTTTATGCCGTTTTCAGCCTCGGCCACAGCGCTGTTCTTCCAATGCTTTTGCAAGATTTGACGCGCCAGCAAACGGTTAATCGGATGGTCGTCAACCACTAAAAACCGATAAGCAACTTCAGCGTTTACATCCACGTCTGTTGGTGCAGCATTTGCCACACTTTGTGGTGATTGTGCTTGCAGTGGCAAATAAAACCAAAAGTGCGCACCCTGTCCTTGTGTGCTCTCGAAACCAATCTTGCCGCCCATGAGTTCTACCAAGCGCTTGGAGATAGACAAGCCTAAGCCATTCCCACCAAATCGGGCTTGCACTTCTTCGCCTTGGCTAAAGCGTTCAAATATATGAGGTTGCAGATCTGGTGCGATACCAATGCCAGAGTCTTTGATGGAGAACATGACGCCGCCATCTTTTCGCGTCACGCGCACATGCACAAAACCTTGGTGGGTGAATTTGATGGCATTGCCCAATAAGTTGACCAAGATTTGCATGAGGCGATGGCGGTCTGTTCGCACCCATTGCGGCACATCCGCGTCAACTGTGCATTGAAAGTCTAGTTGTGTGCTTTTAAGGCGCTGTAAAAACAATCCTGTGGCACTGTCGATGGTGTCTTGCAAGACAAAGTTTTCTGGGTGGATGCTGATGTTTCCAGCCTGCAGTTGAGAAAAGTCCAAGACATCGTTGATAACCGTCAGCAAATGGTCTGCGGATTGTTGGGTGTGATGCAAAATTTTGAGTGCATCTGGCTTGTCTTGGACTTGCTGCATTAGCAAGGTGTTAAAGCCCAAAATGGCATTCATAGGCGTGCGCAATTCGTGGCTGACCGTAGCGATAAACAACTCACGCGCCGCAGACACACGCTCTAGTTCTTCTTGGTTCTCTTTGAGTTGTCGGTTGTAAATACCCCGGGTTTTGAATGTTTTGCGAAACATGTTGTTGTAGAGAAACGGGGTCAAGAGCACAGCCAATAGCGTGGCGGTGTATGTAGCAAATGAACCGCGCAGTTCTTCGTTGCCCAGTTTGAGTGGCTCTAACAAAAGACCCCCAGCCGTGCACCATGCGACGACCAAATACTCCAAGATTCCCAAGCCCAGCCAAATAAAGCCCTGCTTTTTACCGAGAACATAAAAAGCGACCAATGGCGCCAACATGATCCAGTTCAACTTGGGAGAATAAATACCCCCTGTCAAAAGACTCAAATAAATAATCAGCGCGTTGTATCCAATTAAAACAATGACGACCGCTTTTCTTTCTGAGGCTCCATATTGAAGCATCACGAACTCGAAAAATATAAGAGAAACAATACCCAATCGCGGGATGAGTTGGTTCTCGTTTGGATCGACAACGATGAGTATGGACACCAAAATGATGGTCAGCCATGCCAGCACAAATAAGTAAGGCCGATGACCTTCTTGGAACGCCTTTGGCAAATAAGGCGCTAAGCGTGTCGTCATGTCTAAAGGTTGTTGTAACGCCATCAACCGACACCTTTTTCGTGTTCTGACAAAGCAGCAGAAATTCTGCTGGCCATGTCGCCAATATCTAGGGGCTTGTGAATCACATCGTTCATACCTGCGGCCAAGTAACGTTCGCGGTCTATCGGGTGTGTATTTGCCGTAATGGCCATCACTGGAATGCGGTCTGCAGGTGCGGCCAAATTCTTCCTAATGGCTTGCGTTGCGGTCGGGCCGTCCATGTCTGGCATAACAACATCCATGAGCACCATATCGAAAACCTGTTCGGCTAGAGCACTAAGCGCCGCTTTTCCGCTAGCAACGTCTGTCACGCTGCAGTTTGGAAAACACTTCTTCAACATGAGTTTTGCCACCATCAAATTGACGGCGTTGTCGTCTACTAGCAAAAACCGAATGGGTGCTTTGCTCCAATTGGTATGCGTCGTCACGTCGGCGTTATTAAGCTTTATATGTTCGGTTGGTAATGGAAGCATGAACCAAAACGTGGCACCTTGATGGACTGCACTTTTGACACCTATTTCGCCGCCCATGCGCTTGACGAGTCGGTCGCAGATCGCGAGCCCTAAACCCGAGCCGCCGTATAGGCGGTTTGTCTCTAAATTGGCTTGCTCAAACCGTAAAAAAATTTGGCTTTGGTTTTCGGTTGCTATGCCAATTCCCGTGTCCTGTATTTCAAATCGCACGCCGCGTACCACTTGACTGACACGTATAGTGATTTGCCCTTCATTGGTGAATTTCAATGCGTTGTCAAGAAGGTATTGCAAGGCTTGCATGATGCGCTGCTTGTCGCCTGTGGCCCATATATCGTGAACGCTATTGGCATCCATCACCAAGCTAAGATTTTTTTGTTGTGCCAATGGTTGGTATTTGCCAAATACTTCGTGCGCTAAATGGCTCAAGGAAAACTTGCTTGCCGCCAATGACAAGCGATTGGCTTGCAATTGCGAAAAATCCAACACATTGTTAACAAGTCCAAGCAATTGCTCCGTTGATCGCCGTATCAGATCAACAACACGGACATGATCCGGATTACTGGCAAGCTCTTGGCGCAGTATGTCGTTAAAGCCCAAAATGGCATTCATCGGAGTTCGCACCTCGTGTCCGATAGAGGCAATGAATTCGTCTTTATGCCCTTGTGCTTGCAAAATCTTGTTTTGTGTTTCTTCTAGTGCTTTGTTTTTTGTATCGATCTCTTCCAACAAATGGCCGTACATCCAGTCGGTTGCCAATGCCCCAAATAACACCATGAGAATCACGCTGAGTTTGTACGTTAGTGCCCATGCAATGGTCTCTTGATCCATGCGCACTTCGCTCGACACCACCCCTTGTAACCCCAAGATATAAAAACCTACATAGAGGAAAAAAAGCAGCGCAATAGAAATCTGTGTTGCTACGCGGTTAAAAAAAAGAATGACAACAACACCAATAATCGACATCCACACCATGGCGGGCGAGTTGATGCCCCCCGTATTTGCTGTGATGTAAATAAACTCTAATAGGGACCAAAACGCGCCAAATTTAATCCATGTGTAATTGGTAACACCCATTCGCACCGACGCATAGCTCAGCAAGAAAACTACGGCGCTGATTAAATGGATGCGATAGTCATACTGAGGATGCGCTAGGGCATACAGCACCAAGGACACCACCACACCACTGAGGTATGTCCACCCAGACGCGCGCAAAAGCCGCTCTGTTGGCCGTCCTTGAAAAAGGTCCTTTGGTAATAAAAGAAAGGCCAGCTTGGCGAGCATGTTTTTTTAAGTGGCGGTGTGTCCGCGCAATTTATCTATCAAGCCATTCAGCGCGTCGAGCGAACCAAACTGAATGGCTACCTCGCCCATATCTTCTAATTTGCCGTTGCGCTTGACGCGTTTTTTTACGCGCACCTCTACTTGCGCGGTGAGCAAATCTGATAACTCTTCTTCTACGCGCTTCATGTCGCGTGTTTTTTCTTTTTTAGGTTTTTGCGGCACGAGATTGAATTCGGCGCTGAGTTTTTTGACCAAGCTTTCTGCTTCGCGCACAGAGAGTTTTTTGGCGCTGATTTGATTGGCTGCTGTAATTTGTGTGGCACGGTCTAGCGCGAGCAACGCACGTGCATGTCCCATGTCAATATCGCCGGCCATCAACATGGTCTGCACTGGGTCTGCCAAATTGAGTAAGCGCAACAAATTGCTCGCCGCACTGCGCGAACGTCCCACCGCTTGGGCCGCGAGTTCGTGTGTGAGTCCGAATTCTTTGATCAGTCGGTTTAAGCCCTGCGCTTCTTCCAACGGATTAAGGTCTTCGCGTTGGATGTTTTCTATCAAGGCCATCGCGGCTGCCGCTTCGTTGGGCACGTTGCGCACGAGCACCGGCACTTCGTTCAAGCCCGCGAGTTTGGCAGCACGACTTCGGCGCTCGCCAGCAATGATTTCGTATTTGCCTGCGTTTTTGCCGCTCTCTAATTTGCGAACCAAGATGGGCTGCATGATGCCTTGGGCTTTGATGCTCTCAGCGAGCTCATACAAGGCGCCCTCGTCCATACGCGTGCGGGGTTGGTACATGCCTGGAACAAGTTGATCCAGGGGCAATGTGTTGGGTTCGCCTTGTTTTGCATTGGCTGCCGCTACTGCAGCGTCATCGACCTTGGGGCCAAGTAATGCTTCCAAGCCACGGCCTAAGCCTTTGGGTTTTTTAGTAACCATTTTCTTTTTCTCTCGTTGCTCTTACAAAGTTTGAACCCGCGCCACCATTTCTTGTGCGAAGTCGATATAGGCCTGCGACCCTTTGGCAGCTGGGTCAAACACCACGCCAGGTAATCCGTAGCTAGGCGCTTCAGCCAAACGCACATTGCGGGGGATGACCGCGTTGAACACTTTGTCTGCAAAGTGGTCTTTGAGTTGGTCGCTCACCTGCACTTGCAAGGTGATGCGCGGATCAAACATCACGCGCAACAAGCCAATGATCTTGAGGTCTTTGTTCAAATTCGCATGTACCTGCTTGATGGTGTTGACCAAGTCGGTCAATCCTTCGAGTGCGAAATATTCGCACTGCATGGGCACCACCACCCCGTGCGCGGCACACAAGCCATTCAATGTGAGCATGGAAAGAGATGGCGGGCAATCGATCAGCACAAAATCATAGTCATTTTGTACTAATAGCAAGGCGTCGCGCAAGCGGTTTTCGCGCCGATCGAGGTCCACCAACTCTACTTCTGCGCCCGCCAAATCACGGTTTGCACCGATGACATCGAAGGTTGCCATGTTGCGCTGCGTAGCGCCATCACCCCAGTGGGTTTTGACGCGCGACTGCGAGATGGTGGCCTCTTCCAAGAGTACGTCATACACCGTGTGTTTGAGTTGGCGCTTGTCAATGCCCGAGCCCATGGTGGCGTTGCCTTGCGGGTCGAGGTCAACCATCAACACGCGCTGTCCGACAAATGCCAAACCTGCCGCCAGATTGACGGTGGTCGTGGTTTTACCCACGCCTCCCTTTTGGTTTGCAACACAGAAAATTTTGGCCATAGCGCGTTCTCGTTTTAGGAAAAATTCAATTAATTATTAGATGGGTTTATTTAAACAACGCCATCTTCAGGCCAAAGGTAATCAGCAACAAGCCCGTGATTTTGTTCAACATAAAGCCGACGACTCGGTGGGCATTGGCACGTTTGGCCAACAGATGTGCGCTCACCACTATGACCACGCCATACGCCAAAGTCAAGGCAGCAATGGTCGCTGCCATCACCGCAAAAGTGATGAGGCCTTGGTGCTCGGCGGGGTTTACAAACAACGGAAAGAAAGCCATATAAAAAACAATCGCCTTGGGGTTTAACACCGTGATAAAAAACGCTTGCTTAAAAAAATGATCGGGCTTTAGCTCTAGTGCGGGAGCATCGTCTAAACGCGAACGCAATAGTTTGGCCCCCAACCACACCAAATAAATAGCGCCTGCCCATTGGATGGCTTGAAACGCTGCTGGATACGCGGCTAACAAGGCAGAAAGCCCTGATACCGCCAACCACAGCAAGGCTTGGTCTCCCGCAATCACGCCCAAAGTGGCAGCCATTCCGGATCGAACGCCACCATGCGCGGTCGCGCCCAGCAACGCCAAGTTTCCTGGACCAGGTATGGCCAAAAAAACAATCACTGCGACGACAAAAGCGCCGTAGTCTGCAATACCGAACATGGATTCCCCGAAACGAAAAGAGGGGGAAGTTTAACCCCGCATCCAGATAAGGCATCTTTGGGCGTCTAGCCCGGGCACCTGTAACTGTTCCACGTGAAACACTTTTGCCATCTCTGGGAGTGCCACAAGCTCTTCTTCTGGGTTTTTGCCCTTCATCGCCATCCAAATGCCGCCAGCTCCCAACGCCTTGTGGGAGCCGTTAACGAAGTCTGCCAACGAGGCAAAAGCGCGAGAGGAAATGATGTCATAGGGGTTCGTGACGGCTTCTATCCGCGCATGCAGCCCTTTCAAGTTTGAAAGCTTAAGTGTGGCGGCCGTTTGCTGGATAAATGCTACTTTTTTAGCCACTGCATCTAGGCAAGTTACCTGGATGTTGGGGCAGGTTATGGCTATCACCACGCCTGGCAGGCCTGCGCCACTTCCAACGTCTAGCAATGCAAATGGCTTGCGCAGCTCATCTAGGCCTTGCTCGCCCTGAGGCTTGCTTAGTCGATCTGCGCGTAGCACGTCGAGTTGGCGGCGCAAGGGCGAAACCACCGAAAGGCTATCAAGCACATGGTGGGTCAACATTTCTTCTGGGTCACGTACCGCAGTCAAGTTGTAGACGCGGGTCCATTTGCCCATCAGGTCCACATAGCTAAGAAGCTGGCTTTGCTGGTGCTCGTCTAAATACAGCCCCATTGCGTCCAAGCCTTGGCGCAAAGGCAAGGACAAGGCGTGCATATTAACTAGCCAGCGCGTCGCTAATAGGTTCTGCGGCGGCCGGTTCGTTACCAAACCCTTTGTAACGGGCGCGGCGCAAATGCACAAGCAAAAGGGAAACCGCAGCCGGCGTGATACCGGTCATGCGCGAGGCTTGCCCCAGGGTCTCTGGGCGCTGGCGGTTTAGGCGTTGGCGGACTTCGATCGACAGGGCTGAGACTTGGTCGTAGTCCAAGTCTTGTGGCAACTTGAGGTTTTCGTAATGGGCCGCGCGCGATACTTCTTCTTGTTGGCGCCCGATATAGCCCGCGTACTTGGCGGAAATCTCAATCTGCTCAACGATGGCCCCGGCTGTTTCACGTGAAACAGCCGCTCCACCCACTTGACCGCCAATAGACAATAGTTCAGGGTTTTGGTATTTGCCGCCATTAAGCGACATCAGATTGGTATACGTCACCTCTGGACGGCGCAATAAGTCGGCCAAGTTGTGCTCGTGCTCCAGTGGTTTACCCAAAAGACGAACGGCCTCGCTAGCCGACAAGTTTTTAGGGCTCACCCAAATAGACTTGAGGCGCTCTGTTTCACGTGAAACAGCGTCGCGTTTTTGGCTAAAAGCATCCCAGCGGGCGTCGTCGACCAAGCCCATTTGGCGACCCAGATCGGTCAGCCTCATGTCGGCGTTGTCTTCTCTAAGTTGCAAGCGGAACTCGGCGCGGCTGGTGAACATGCGGTAGGGCTCGGTCACGCCTTTGGTGGTGAGGTCGTCTACGAGCACACCCAAATAAGCGATATCTCGGCCGGGCGTCCAAGCGCCGCCCATGTCGTTGGCTAGGCCTTTTACTTGGCGGCACTGAAGCGCGGCATTGATTCCAGCGAACAGTCCTTGGGCCGCCGCCTCTTCGTATCCAGTGGTGCCGTTGATTTGCCCCGCAAAGAACAGGCCGCCGATCGAGCGCGTCTCGAAGCTGCGCTTGAGTTCGCGCGGGTCGAAGTAATCGTACTCAATGGCGTAGCCGGGGCGAACAATATGTGCGTTCTCTAGGCCTTTCATGGAACGGACCAACTCGTACTGGATATCAAAAGGCAGGCTGGTCGATATGCCATTGGGGTAATACTCGTGGGTGGTCAGCCCCTCGGGTTCGAGAAAAATCTGGTGGCTGGTTTTATCAGCAAAGCGGTTGATCTTGTCTTCCACGCTCGGGCAATAGCGTGGGCCAACGCCTTCAATCTTGCCCATAAACATGGGGCTGCGGTCAAAGCCCGAGCGGATGATGTCGTGGGTGCGTTCATTGGTATGGGTGATCCAGCAAGGCACTTGCTGGGGGTGCATATCTGCGCGACCCATATAGCTAAAGACCGGCATATCAGGCGACATTCCGCCGGGCACGCCATCTCCGGGTTGCTCGACGCATTGGCTAAAGTCAATCGTACGCCCATCAATTCTGGGGGGCGTTCCTGTTTTAAGACGGCCTTGCGGCAATTTCAATTCTTTTAGCCGCGCCGACAAGCCAACTGCCGGAGGGTCTCCCGCACGGCCGGCTGCGTAATGGCTAAGCCCCACATGGATTTTCCCGTCTAGAAAAGTTCCTGCGGTTAGCACCACGGTCGTCGCACGAAACTGTATGCCCGACTGGGTAACCGCCCCTACTACCCTATCACCCTCGACCATCAAGTCTTCTACCGACTGCTGAAAGAGCCACAAATTAGGCTGGTTTTCCAACATGCCACGAATGGCGGCCTTGTACAAAACACGGTCGGCCTGGGCGCGCGTTGCGCGAACTGCAGGGCCTTTGGAACTGTTCAAAATACGAAATTGGATACCACCCTGGTCCGTCGCCAAACCCATGGCGCCGCCTAGTGCGTCAACCTCTTTCACCAAATGGCCCTTGCCGATACCGCCAATCGACGGATTGCAGCTCATTTGGCCCAGTGTTTCAATGTTGTGGGTGAGTAATAAAGTAGCACTTCCCATGCGCGCAGCCGCCAAAGCGGCCTCGGTGCCGGCATGCCCACCGCCTACCACAATGACATCAAACGCTTTGGGGTACAACATAAATTACAACCTTTGGGATGCAGGGACTGTGTATGCCGCCCTGCCGAACAACCCGCGATTTTACAAGCGTAGGGGGATTTTTGCTAGGGCTTAGCGAAGGTCACACTCACGCGCAAGCCGTGTGGTGTTTCATTTCCCAGATGCAGTTTGGCGTCCATCAGGCTGACATACGATTTAACGATTGCCAAACCAAGGCCCGAGCCTTCTTTCAAAGCCTCACCCGCAGCGCCCTGCGCCCAACGCTTCGAGAGTTTTTGTAACTGTGCGCTTGAGACACCGGGTCCGTTGTCGTAGACAGACAGCACTACAGATTGCAAGTGTTCTTTGAGCGAGACGGTTATACGACTGGGTTCAGTTTGTGCGCGACCATAACGCAACGCGTTATCCAACAGGTTGTTCAAAATGCCCTCGATCAACGCGCCATTACCTAAAACCAAGGTGGCTTTTTCGGCATCGTTGGCGCCGAGGTCTACGCCAGCTGCGTCTGCGCGCGGCAAGAAGCGTAAGACCGCTTCGCGCACCAACTCATCTAGAGGAGTTGGTTTTTGTTTCAAGGTTTGTTGGGCCTCATCGGCCAGGGCCAAAGCCAATAACTGATCCACCAAATGGCTAGCCCGCTCTTGGCTTTGCGCGATGCCTTCTAGCTGCTCTCGCCAAATACGCGGCTCGTTTTGACGCAAGCCATAGTCGGCCAAAGCACGGATTCCAGCAAGTGGCGTGCGTAACTCATGCGCCACATTGCCCGAGAACTCTCGCTGCGCCCGCACACTATCGGCGATGCGCCCGAGCAGTGCGTTGATGGCTTGCCCCAAGCGCTGAATGTCGCGGGTGCTAGCAGACACAGGCACAGGCGTGAGGTCACGCGCATCACGCTGACCCAAGCCCTTTTCTAATGCGGCCAGTGGTTCTAAATCTTCTTCAATCGCGCGTTGTAACCAAGTCGCCAAAAAAATGAGCAAGAGGATTTGAGGCGCAATAGAAAAAACCAATAAGCGTTGAATCAACCGGTCACGACTCGTAGTAGTTTGTGCCATCACCACATAAAACTCCGCGGGCTGCTGCCGGTGAATTGTGACGCGGCGCAAGCTGCGGTTTTGGTAATCGAGTGACTGGAATGTTGGCCCCTTGCTTTCTACCAAAGAATCATCATGTAAGCCCGCGTGTCCTGCCAAAAGAGAGCCATCTGGACGCAGCACCGCAAAGAACAAAGCCTCGGTTTGGTCAAACAGCACGGTGCGCATTTCTTGGGTAGAGAGGCTTAACTCCAGCTCTTCTATATCTGGATTGCTGCGCACATGGCTGGCTACTAAATAAGCGTCATCCAACAAAGAGCGGTCAAATGCTTGCTGGGTGAAATAAGCCGCAACAGCCACCACCAACGCCGAGCCTAGTAGCCATGTCAGCGCTAACGGCAACAAGACATGCCGCAACAGGCGGTTACGAAGCGATGGTTTTTTAGTTTCGTGTGCGACGCTCATGCTGGGTCTTTCGCTTCTTCTAATAAGTATCCGATGCCGCGCAATGTGCGAATCGTCGCACCGCTGTCGCTGAGTTTTTTGCGCAAGCGCGAAATAAACGCTTCTAGTGCATTGTCTGCAAGCGCCTCTTCAAAGCTGGAGAGTTTGTCGGAAAGTTCGCGTTTGCTAACGGTGCGGCCAGGGGGCGACATCAATTCCCAGAGCACTTCGAATTCGCGCGAGGGTAATGCCAAGTCTTGTTCCTCCACCAAAATTCTGCGGTTCTTGCGTTGTAAAACCAAACGCCCAACTTGCACCACATCGTCTGCGCCCATTGCTCGGCGCGCCAAGGCACGCAGTCTGGCTTCAATCTCAGCCAAATCAAATGGTTTGCCTAGATAGTCATCGGCGCCGGCATCTAGACCTGCAATGCGCTCATCGGTGCGGTTACGAGCCGTCAAGACAAGCACCGGAGTGCGGTCACCTCTGCTTCGCGCTGCGCGCAACAAATTCAAGCCACTGCCCTGCGCTGCGCTGGCTTGACCATTCAATGGCAAGTTCAAGTCGAGCAACACCACGTCGTAGGGCTGCACTTGCCAAAAATGAGAGGCTTCCTCTAGATGGCTAGCCGCATCCACGCGATGGCCGGCGTCAGTCAAGCTACGCAGCATCACCGCTTGCAACACGGCATCGTCTTCAATCAACAAAATTCTCATGGGATAGGTATCAAACGCACCAAGTCAGGGATTGGTCAGCCATAAGGAGCGATAAACGCGGTATGAGCATACGACAGTTCCCTATATTGCGCCGGCTTCTCCTTGCGTTGTTCTTGTTAACAGCCGCAATTGGCGCGCAGGCGCAAGCCCAAACTTTGGGTTTGGCCCAAGTGTTGGAAGCCGCGCGTCAAAACCTAGATGTATCCATCGCGCAACAAAACTTAGCCGCTGCACAAGCCGATGTTGTCTCGGCTGACCGCGCGCCGTTTCCGATCTTCACCGCCAAAACATCGCAGATGTATTTGGACAAAGGCGTTAAAGGAACCGAAGGCATTGGCGGCGGGGCCTTTGGACAAAAGAACATCGACAAGTCTGGCGGCATCGACTGGACCTGGGAGCGCGGCAACAAACGCGGACTGCGCACCCAAAGCGCGAAACAACAAGCCTTAGCTGCAGGCGCTGATCTGCAAGACATGTTGGTCATGCAACAAATCGCTGCTGCTGCCGCTTACTTTGATTTGCTGGCAGCGCGTGAGCGCAACCAAGAAATGAAAACGCTTTCGCAAAGCGCTTTGCAATTGTCTAAGAGTGCGGGGCTTCGATTGAAGGCTGGCGATCTGTCCGCACAAGATACCGCGCGCTTGGAAATAGAGGCCCAGCGCGCACAAGCCGATGCACGCAGCGCACAACTCGACCAACAGCGCGCTGTTTTGCTGTTGCAACAAATCACCAAGTTGCAAATCAACTTGAACACCTGGAAGGTTGTGGCAGATTGGCCAAGCATACAAATCCAGGCACCAACACAAGGCGTTTTGCAGGCATGGGTCGATCAGCGCGCAGATGTGGTCGCGGCACGTGAGCGCGTTACTGCGGCCAGCGCCGCATTAGAGCTTGCACAGGCACAAAAGAAAGCTGACGTCACACTCGGCAGCAGCCTTGACCATGACCCGCGTGTGTCTAACCGCATGTTGGAACTGCGCTTGTCCCTACCTTTGATCTGGGGCTATGGCTATGAAGGCGAAATTGGCCGCGCACAAGCACAGCTGGCACAGGCGCAAACACTTTTTGAGAAAACCAAACTCGAAGCAAGCTCTGATTTGCAACGCTTGCTAGAAGAGTTCTCCGCGGCGCTCGAGCGCGAAACACTTTACGAACAAGACATCTTGCCGCGCGCACGCAAAGTTGCCGAGCAAGCCGAACGTGCATTCACTTTAGGCGCGTCTTCGTTGACAGATTTATTAGACGCACGTCGCACTCTGCGCGCGACATTGATTGAAGCCGCCTTTACCCGCGCTGACTATGCCAAGGCCCATGAGGCCTGGCGTTTGCGTACCACCACTGTTTTAAGCGATGCCCGCTAAATATTTATGCCTTTGAATACACAAGCCATCCAAGAGTCTCTGCTAGCTATTTGGCGCGCACCTGTGAAGCGCTATAGCGTTATTGCCGGAACTGGTGCACTGATTGCGCTCTACCTCAACCTTACAGGACACGAGCCTGTCGGCCACCCCATCGCTCCGCCTCCCATCATTCAAGGTGAGCAACTGCGTTTTCCTGCGGGCCACCCACAACTCGCCCTATTGGCAACCGCACCAGCAGTCGCAGCCAACAGCGTGTCAATAGAATTACCCGCCCGCTTAGTTTGGAATGAAGAGAAAACCGAGCGCATTTACCCCGCATTTTCTGGCCGCGTCATCAAGCTCAACGCTGACGTGGGGCAGTCAGTGCATGCGGGACAGGTTTTGGCAACGCTGGCCTCACCAGAATTTGGCGCGGCACAAGCAGACACCGCCAAAGCTCAGGCCGACGCAAGGTTTTCTGAGCGTTCTTTACAAAGACAAACCGAGTTGTTTGAGGCGGGCATCGTTTCACGCAAAGAGTTTGAGCAAGCCCAAGCCGATGCGCAGCGCGCCAAAGCAGAAGTAGCAAGAGCGCAAGCACGCACACAACTCTATGGTGGCGGCAACGCCGTCACCCAACAGCTTGGGATGTCTGCGACAGTCTCTGGTGTTGTCGTTGAGAGAAATCTAAGCGCAGGCCAAGAGGTCCGACCTGACCAAGGCGGGCCAGGCTCTCTGCCCTTGTTTGTTGTCACAGATCCGCGTTCGCTGTGGGTACAAATCGATGCGCGCGAAGCAGACGTTGCCTCCATGCAACCCGGAACCACTATTAGCTTAAGCCTACCCAATTTCCCTGGTCAAAGCTTTGCAGCCAAGATCACTGCAACTGGCGACTTCATCGACAGCAACTCACGCACCGTCAAGGTTCGTGCAGTGATTGACAACAGTCAACGTATGCTCAAAGCGGAGATGCTTGGCAATGCAAGGTTTGAGCGCGCCCTAGAAAAAGGTGTATTGGTTCCCTCTCGCGCCGTGCAATTACGCGGGTCGCAATATTGGACATATGTGCAAAAAGAGCCTGGCGTCTTTGAGGGGCGAAAAATAAGCGTCGGCTACGAGGGTCTCGACAAAGTACTCGTTACCAACGGTCTTAACGATGGTGAGTTGGTTGTAAGCGATAACGGGCTCTTGTTAGCACGCGAGTTTCGTAATGCCCAAGACTCTGCCAAACCGCGCGCTGTAAATATTGCATCACCTGCCGCAGCAAATAACGCATCCAAATGAAGCGCATTATTCAAATTGCTCTCGCTCAGCCGCTCATGGTGCTGATGGCAACCTTGCTATTTATTTTGGCAGGCTCTGTAGCATTTAAAAACCTCTCCGTAGAAGCCTTCCCAGATGTAACGGATACGCAAGTAACCGTGATTGCCTTGTTTCCAGGACGGGCCGCAGAAGAGGTAGAAAAGCAAGTCTCTTTACCCATCGAGTTGGCGCTATCAGGCTTACCTAACTCTATTCGGGTTTTCTCACATACCCAGTTTGGACTGTCATTTACTGTAGTGACATATGACGACAAAGCTGAAGTCAATATTGCGCGACAACAAGTAAATGAGCGCCTGCGTGGGGTTTCTCTGCCGCCTGGTGTGGATGCCAATGTCATGCCCAATGCAACGCCTGTCGGTGAAGTGATGCGATACCGCCTAAAGGGCGACGGCAAAACAACGACCGAACTGCGCACCCTGCAAGACTGGGTCGTAGAGCGCACATTCAGACAAGTGCCGGGTGTGGCTGACGTCGTAGGCATGGGTGGTTTTATCAAGCAATATGAGGTTCAACCTGATTTACAAAAACTTCGCGCTTACAAGTTAACGCTGCAAGACTTGCAAACAGCACTAGGGCGCAGCAATGCGAACGCAGGTGGTGGCTATGTTGCGCAAGGTGCTCAGCAGTTTGCAATACGTGGAATAGGTTTATTGGGCTCGGTAGATGACATTGGCACTGTGGTGATTACGACGCGAGGCAACACCCCTGTTTTAGTGCGCGACGTTGCCAAAGTGTCGATTGGTGCAGTTGCCAGGCTCGGAACCGTTGGACAAGACTTAGATGACGACGTGGTGACGGGCATCATCATCATGCGCAAAGGCGAAAACCCCAGCGTTGTTCTCAAGGGTGTCAAAGAGCGTCTTGACGATTTAAACGCACGCGTTTTACCTCCTGGCGTACAAATCGTTCCTTTTTATGATCGCACTTGGCTCATGGCCAAAACGCTGACCACTGTATTTAGAAATTTGGTCGAGGGCGCGCTATTGGTCTCATTGGTGCTGTACCTGTTTTTATCAAACCTGCGCGCCTCTTTGGCGGTGGTCGTCATTATTCCGCTTTCACTTCTTGCCACCTTTTTGGGTTTGAAGTTCATGGGTGTTCCCGCCAATTTATTAAGTTTGGGCGCAATGGACTTTGGCATCATCGTTGACGGGGCGGTCATTGTGATTGAGAACATCATGCATCGCTTGGCTGAACGTGGTGAAGGCATGAACGAAAAAGAGCGTCGCACCTTAATTACCGAAGCAACCAACGAGGTCGGGCGTCCCACACTCTTCTCCATGCTGATCATCATCGCGGCACATATCCCCATCTTTGCTCTTGAGCGCCATGAAGGGCGCATATTTCAACCGATGGCGCTGTCCGTGACGACGGCGCTCGTCGGCTCCTTGATTTTCTCGCTGACACTGGTTCCCCTTTTAGGCTACTGGATGCTACGCAAAGGCATTCCGCATGGTGACAACGCTTTGGTGGGTTCTTTGAAAAAGTTTTACGAGCCGGTTCTTAACTGGGCAATTGAGCAACCGAAAAAAGTCGTGCTGATTGCTATGTCTGGTTTTTTGGTATCCGTGCTTGCGGCAACACAGCTAGGCTCTGAGTTTTTACCCGAACTCAACGAAGGTACGCTCTGGATCAACGTACGGTTACCAGCAAGTATTTCCAACGAAGAGGCGGCCACCTCATTGCGCCAAGTCAGGAAGGCGCTCTTGGCTATACCCGAAGTACGCACCACCGTTTCTAAGGCGGGTCAGCCAGAGGACGGAACAGATCCAAAAACAATCAGCATGGCTGAAGTGTTTGTCGATATCAAGCCCCAAGAACAATGGCGAAAAGGCATTACTAAAGAGCAGTTGATTGAGGAGATGGATCGGGCTGTTTCTGCAATACCAGGAATTCGCCCCACTTTTTCTCAGCCCATTAGAGACAATGTTTTAGAGTCCATTTCACAAATCGATGGTCAAATTGTGATCAAAGTTTCCGGGGATGATTTGGCTGTTCTAAAGAAAACAACAGAAGCGATAGAAGACGAGATTCGAAATGTCCGAGGTGTATATCGGGCAGAAATAGACAGGCACGGTGAATTGCCACAACTATTGATCGACATAGACCGCGAACGCATCGCCAGACTCGGACTCAATGTCGGCGACGTACAAGACGTCATAGAAACAGCTTTAGCAGGTCAAGCTGCCACCTATTTATGGGAAGGTGAGCGTCGTTTTGCCGTGACCGTTCGTCTTGCGCCGCAAAACCGTGCGATGGGGCATTTAGAAGATATTCTTGTTCCTACCCCTAACGGCGGAAGCGTGACGCTAGGAAACATTGCAACCATCAAGCGTGAAAGTGGCGCTATGAATATTGCGCGCGAGGCCGGTCGCCGCACCATGGCCATCGGTATCTTTATAAAGAACCGCGATATGGGCTCTGTCGTGGCAGATATGAAGGCTGCAGTTGCAAAAAAAGTGACTATTCCTCGCAATTACGCCATCAGTTGGTCTGGGGAGTTTGAAAACCAAGAGCGCGCGATGAAGCGTTTATCGCTTGTTGTTCCTATTTCGTTGTTATTGATTTTTGTGTTGCTCTTCAATGCATTCGGGTCTATCAAGACGGCGGGGTTAATTTTGATTAACGTGCCAATGGCCTTGGTAGGTGGCTTTGTAGCTTTGTGGGTGTTGAACATACCTTTGTCGGTATCGGCAGCGATCGGCTTCATCGCACTCTCAGGGCAAGCCGTGCTCAACGGTGTGGTGATGCTCTCGGTGTTTCAACAACTGCGCAACGCGGGCTATTCCGTTATTGATGCCGTCAAAGAGGGTTCCTTGCAGCGCTTAAGAACGGTGCTCATGACCGCGCTGCTGGCGGCACTTGGTCTTTTACCTATGGCATTGAGCCATGACATTGGTGCTGAAACACAACGGCCCTTAGCCATCGTCGTGATCGGCGGTTTATTCACCGCAACGCTTTTAACCTTGGTAGTCTTGCCTGCGCTGTATGTGTCTTGGTTTTCCAACACGCGTCTAGCGCCTGCTGCCAAAGATTAAATATCGATATTGGCCGCGCGTAGTGCGTTGCTCTCGATAAAGTCGCGACGGGGCTCTACCTCGTCGCCCATCAACATCGTGAACACACGATCTGCCTCAATCGCGTCGTCAATTTGTACGCGCAATAAACGACGCACCGCTGGGTCCATGGTGGTTTCCCACAGTTGCGCTGGGTTCATCTCGCCCAAGCCTTTATAGCGTTGGCGTGCCGTTGCGTTCTCAGCTTGTTCAATTAACCAGCGCATCGCAATGCGGAAGTCAGCGACCTTCTCTTCTTTGGCGCGCTCACCTTCACCACGTGACACGCGTGCGCCTTCTTGTAAAAGGCCCTTGAATGTTTGCGCCGCCTCGGCCAATGCTGCGTAGTCTGCGCCATGCACAAAGTCTTGCGTGATGACACTGCTCTTCACGTTGCCATGGTGGCTGCGACTGATGCGCAAAATAGGTTTGTCGGTGCGCTCATCAAATTCGCCAGAGGCCTCTGAGCCGCTGCCCAATTCGCGTAACTTGGTTTGCATGTCTGCCGCAGAGCGCTCTGCATCCGCTACCGTGTCCAAATTCACAGACACGCCGTCGGCCATGGCGCGCAAGGCCTCTGCATCCATAAATCCGCGCAAACGGGCAATCACGGCTTCGGCCAATTGGTGTTTACGGGCAAGCTCTTCAAGCGTTTCGCCGCGCAAGACTTGTGGTGCTGCACCGCCAGTGCTGATGCTGGCGTCTTTAAGTGCCACGCGCAACAAGAATGCATCAAGTGCAGGCGCATCTTTGATGTACTGCTCTTCTTTGCCAACCTTCACTTTGTACAAAGGCGGTTGCGCAATATAGATATGGCCACGCTCAACGAGTTCGGGCATTTGGCGGTAAAAGAAAGTCAGCAAGAGCGTGCGGATGTGCGCACCGTCCACGTCCGCGTCGGTCATGATGATGATGCGGTGGTAGCGCAATTTGTCAACGTTGAAGTCGTCTGTTGCCGCCTTGCCAGACTCTGCGCTGGCTTTGCCGATGCCGGTTCCAAGCGCGGTGATGAGCGTGAGTATTTCGTTGCTGGTTAAGAGTTTTTCGTAACGCGCTTTTTCTACATTCAAAATTTTTCCGCGCAAAGGCAGAATCGCTTGGAACTTTCTGTCGCGTCCTTGCTTGGCGGAACCACCAGCAGAGTCACCCTCAACGATATAGATTTCACACAGTGCTGGGTCTTTTTCTTGGCAATCGGCCAGCTTGCCTGGCAATCCCATGCCATCGAGTACGCCTTTGCGGCGCGTCATCTCGCGGGCTTTGCGGGCTGCTTCACGCGCGCGCGCAGCATCCACAATCTTTCCGCAAATAATCTTGGCGTCGTTAGGGCGCTCTTGCAAATAATCGTTCAGCGCTTTGGCAACGATGTCTTCCACCGGCGCGCGCACTTCACTTGACACCAGCTTGTCTTTGGTCTGACTGCTGAATTTAGGTTCTGGCACTTTGACGGACAACACACAACACAAGCCTTCACGCATGTCGTCGCCCGTCACTTCGACTTTGGCTTTTTTAGCGAACTCGTGCTCTTCAATGTATTTGTTGATGACTCGCGTCATTGCGGCGCGCAATCCGGTTAAGTGGGTGCCGCCATCACGTTGCGGAATATTGTTGGTGAAACACAAAACGCTTTCGTTGTAGCCATCATTCCACTGCATCGCCACTTCAACGCCTATGTGCGTACCAGGAATACCGCCGTATGTTTCTGCAGGTCGCTCACCTTCAGAATAAAACGCATTGGGGTGCAATACTTTTTTTCCTGAGTTGATGAAGTCAACAAATCCTTTGACGCCACCGGCGCCAGAGAAGTCGTCTTCTTTGCCGCTGCGTTCATCGATCAAACGGATACGAACACCATTGTTTAAGAAACTGAGTTCACGCAAGCGTTTGCTCAAAATCTCGTAATGGAAATCGCTGTTTTGCACAAAAATTTCTGTGTCGGGCAAGAAATGCACTTCTGTTCCGCGCTTTTCTGTCTCACCCGTGATGCGCATTGGGGAGACTTCGAAGCCATCGACTACTTCGATGATTCGATTTTGTACAAACCCTTTTGCAAACTCCAGGGTATGAACCTTACCCTCGCGTCGAACAATTAAGCGCAATGATTTTGAAAGCGCATTGACGCAAGAAACGCCTACACCATGCAAACCACCTGAAACCTTGTAGCTGTTTTGGTTGAACTTACCACCGGCATGTAGTTCAGTAAGTGCAATTTCTGCTGCACTGCGTTTAGGCTCGTGTTTGTCATCCATCTTGACGCCAGTAGGAATACCGCGGCCGTTGTCTGTCACGCTGATGGAGTTATCGCTGTGAATGGTGACCACGATATCGTCGCAGTGGCCAGCTAACGCTTCGTCAATGGAGTTATCAACGACTTCAAATACCAAGTGGTGTAGGCCAGTTCCATCGGACGTATCGCCGATGTACATCCCTGGGCGCTTACGAACGGCCTCTAAGCCTTCTAATATTTGAATCGATCCTGCGCCGTAATCTTGATCGGCCACTGGAGTTGCTGTGGGTTCTGGTTGTTGTTCTTGGGTCATGTCAATTCTTTAAATGTGCTGCATATAAACAGCACCATGGGTAGCAAAGGGAAAACTTATATGCGCATGGGCATGACAACGTATTTAAATGTCGGGTTGTCTGGAATGGTGACTAAAGCGGAACTGTTGGAGTCTGCCAAATCGACTTGCACCATGTCTTGATCCATATTGGTCAATGCGTCAATTAAATAAGTGACATTGAAACCAATTTCAATAGCATCGCCGGTGTAATTGATTTCGAGTTCATCCACGGCTTCTTCTTGTTCGGCGTTGGTTGAAGCAACACGCAAAATTCCAGGCTCCAAATTCAAACGAACACCTTTGAATTTTTCAGTCGTCAAAATAGCTGTACGTTGCAAAGTTGCTAACAAAGCGGTGCGACCAAGCGTGATGGTGTTTTTATGGTTCTTTGGAATCACACGGTTGTAATCTGGAAACTTACCTTCCACCAGCTTCGTTACAAACTCCATCCCATCAAAAATAAATTTGGCTTGGTTGTTGGCGAACTGCATTTCAATCGCGCCATCTTTATCGCTCAACAAACGCTGTAACTCCAACACGGTTTTTCTTGGCAAGATGACTTCTTGACGCGGCACTTCAACTTCTAATGTGGCAGATGCAAATGCCAGACGGTGACCATCAGTCGCCACCAAACTCAATTGCTTACCTTCTGCAACGAACAAGATCCCATTCAGGTAATAACGGATGTCATGCACCGCCATAGAAAAAGAAACTTGGTGCAACAACTCTTTCAAGGTTTTTTGTGGAACGCTAAATGTTGGGCCTAATGCGGTTGACTCTTGCACCAAAGGAAAATCTTCGGCGGGCAAGCTCTGCAAAGTAAACCGGCTTTTGCCACCCTTGAGAATCAATTTGTTTTGGCTTGATTCCAAACTCACGGTTTGGTCGCTTGGCATAGTGCGCAAAATATCAATCAACTTGCGTGCGCCCACTGTCGTAGTGAAGTTGCCAGTATCGCCATCCAGGTCTGCGGTAGTGCGAATCTGAATTTCTAAATCACTCGTAGTGATTTGCAAAGACTTTCCTGTTTTCTTGATCAACACATTCGCAAGGATGGGCAGCGTATGACGGCGCTCGACAATGCCTGCAACCGATTGCAGGACTGCCAAAACCTTGTCTTGGGTTGCTTTGAGAACAATCATCTTCTTCCTCTTGTTTTCTTAATTTAAATTAGTAGTAGTAGATAAGCACCGCACACTTCTGTGCAAAACTGTATTTTCCTCTTTTTTTTCAACTACTTGGAGCATTTATAAGCCTGTGGCTAAATAGGTTTTTTGGTGTCACGCAAACATGGATAACTTTGAAATTTCAACAAATCTGTGGATAACTAGTGGGTTATTCAAAAACTATCCCCAGACTTATACAAAACGTTTTTTTTACCCTTTGAGTGTTTGTTCTAAAACATGTAATTGCTGGTTCAAGTCAGCAAGTTGTTGACGTTCTGCACCGATCTTGCGAACCGCATGCAAAACAGTCGTGTGGTCACGCCCACCAAATAGTTCACCAATCTCAGGCAAACTCTTTTGGGTCAGTTCTTTGGCCAAATACATCGCAATTTGACGAGGTCTGGCAATAGAAGCAGGCCGCTTCTTCGAATACATATCCGCGACTTTGATCTTGTAATAGTCAGCCACGGTTTTTTGGATGTTTTCTACAGAAATCTGGCGGTTTTGTATCGATAACAAGTCGCGCAGCGCATCGCGGGCCAGCTGAATCGTGATTTCTTTTTGGTTAAACCGCGAATAAGCCAAGATTTTGCGCAAAGCACCTTCGAGCTCGCGGACGTTAGAACGCACGTTCTTGGCAACAAAAAACGCCACTTCTTCCGGCATATCTGCGTTTTCGTGTCGTGCCTTGCTGATCAAAATGGCTACGCGCATCTCTAACTCAGGCGACTCAATCGCCACCGTTAACCCAGCGTCAAACCTAGAAACTAGGCGCTCATGGATATCGGTCAACCCTTTTGGATAGGTGTCGCTGGTCATCACAATGTGAGACTTTTTAGCCAAAAGCGCCTCAAATGCATTGAAAAACTCTTCTTGGGTGCGCTCCTTGTTGGCAAAGAACTGCACATCGTCTATCAATAGAAGATCGAGCGAGTGATAACGTGCCTTGAACTCATCAAAAGTTTTGCGCTGATAGGCCTTAACCACATCCGAAACAAACTGTTCAGCATGGATGTAGAGAACTTTGGCGTCGGGGCGCTCTTGAAGCAACTTGTTACCCACAGCATGGACCAAATGGGTTTTGCCCAAACCCACCCCCCCGTAAATAAATAAGGGGTTGTAAAGTTGCCCTGGCATGGTCGCCACATGCATCGCAGCGGCACGCGCCATCCGGTTAGCCGTACCTTCGACCAGGCTGTCGAACGTCAACGCCGTATTAAGCCGATTGCGCGGACCGGTGGGGGTGTTTTCTTCAATCCCAACAAAGGCTTCGGGGAGAGACTCCACCTCATGTGTATAACTTACAACTTGAGTCCTGACTTGCTCTTCTTTGGGAGTGATCGCTAACTCAAGCTGAATAGGCTGGCCAAAAAACTGTTGTAAAAGCGCCGCAATCCGTGACGCATATTGGGCGCGAACCCAGTCTAGTTTGAAGCGGTTCCCCACCAAAACAACGACCTTGGAGAGATCTGAAGAAACCGTCGCGCGCAGGGGTTTGATCCAGGTATTGAACTGCTGCTCAGGTAATTCCTGCGCCAATTGGTCAACGCAAGATTGCCACAAACCATCGCCCGAAGCTGGTGTAGAGCCATCAAAGGGCAATGAAGAAATACCGTGGACCATGTGTTTTTGTTCTGTGGATAGATGGCCCATAAAAGGGCGCAGAGGGGTACTTTATCAAAAAATTATCCACAGGCAAAAAAGTAGCAAATCAGGTTAACCCTAAAGCCAACTTAGCAGCACTTAAAAACGCGCTCAAAGCATGAAAAACAAAAGAAGAGTAAGGCAGTGGAGGGGGAGGGCTTGCGAACGACATAAAGCGCAAAGCGCGGAGTCGCAAGCCCTCCCCCTCCACTGCCTTACGGCCGTAAACCAAGGCATTGAACATCAAAAGCAACATTTATTGCCGAGCAAGCGAAAATTTGCGATAATTTACGGTTTCCCTGATTCACAGGGACTTGTATTTTGGAATCACCATGAAACGCACTTACCAACCCTCTAAAACCCGCCGCGCACGTACGCACGGCTTTTTGGTTCGCATGAAAACCCGTGGCGGTCGCGCTGTTATCAATGCGCGTCGTGCTAAGGGCCGCAAACGTCTCGCTGTCTAAACAGCCAGCGCCACTTTTTGGGGCATTGGGGCTTTGCGCTGGTTGATCTGTGGAACATTTAAAACAGTGGTCCCAGTATCAGGCGGTGATGGCTTGTGGAGTGGTTTGTAAAACCCCCCATTTCGTTTTGCACCGCTGGAATCCCGCACTAGCACCAGAAGCGGCCCCTTTTGTTGAGGGCCGTTTGCTTTTGGGGGCGCTCACTCCCAAGCGCTGGGCCAAACGTGCGGTGACACGCAACTTGATCAAACGACAAATCTACGAGGTGTCTGCGTTGTATGCACATGAATTAACCTTGACAGCACACGTTGTACGTCAGCGCTCAGAGTTTGATAAAAGACAATTTATAAGCGCGTCATCTTCGGCGCTTAAAAAAGCGGTACGTGGCGAATTGACGCAGCTTTTTGGTTTGTTGCCCAAGCCATGATCCGCTTTTTTTTAATTCGGCTGGTGCAGGCCTATCGACTTCTTTTGAGCCCTTGGCTTGGATCTTCCTGTCGTTTTGAGCCAACGTGTTCTATTTATGCACTGCAAGCATTAGAAACACATGGCGCAGGACATGGAAGCTATCTCACTTTGCGGCGCTTAGCGCGTTGCCACCCTTGGTGCGCAGGCGGGCTTGATCCCGTTCCTGATCACAACGCGCTTTTTACACATTTGACGCCATCCTCTCTTGGAAAGAAAAACTCATGAATGATATTCGCCGCACCGTTTTGTGGGTGATTTTTGGCTTCTCGATGGTCTTGCTGTGGGACCAGTGGCAAGTTTTTAATGGACATAAAGCCACATTTTTTCCTAGCCCAGCACCCGTAGCGTCTCAAGCAAGCGCCCAAGGTGCGGGCGTGCCGCCAACCGGAACAACGTCTGCAAGTAACACAGGTAATAACGCAATGGCTGGCGCTAACAGCGGAGTTCCTTCGGGCGTACCCGCCCCAATTGGTGGCGCGCCCACCAATGCTGCAACAACACTATCTGCCGCTGGCAATATTCCTGTCCAAGATAGTGCCGTACAAAAAAGAGAAATCATTCAGATAACCACCGATGTGCTGAAAGTTGACTTTGATACAGAGGGCGGCAATGTGGTGCGCACCGAGTTTTTAAAACATGCGGATGTCAACCGGGTTGGCCACAACGTGGTCTTGCTTGATAACAGCGCAGAGCGCATTTACATGGCACAAACCGGATTAATTTCTAGCGTGCCTGGCGTTAATTTGCCCACTCACAAAACAACCATGACGGCACGTCCAGGCGCGCGCAGTTTAAAGGGTAAGGACAAAACCATATCGCTGGTGTTTGAGTCAGCCCCACAAGACGGCGTGCAGCTGATCAAAACTTTCACATTCAAAGCTGGTGATTACGCGATAGATGTTAAGCACGACATCGTCAATTTATCTAAGCAAGACGTTATGCCGCAGTTGTACTACCAACTTGTGCGTGACGGCAACAAACCGGTGGGCGAGTCTTCTTTCTATTCAACTTTTACTGGTCCTGCGATTTATACAGAGGCAAAAAAATACCAAAAAGCGGAATTCACAGACATTAAGAAAAAGAAGTTAGACATAGAAACACAATCAAGCACCGGCTATGTGGCGATGGTGCAACATTACTATGCAAGTGCTTGGGTCTTGCCTGACGGCTTGCTGCGCAATATCTCCATGGACGCCGTAGACATTGGTGCACGCATGCCAGACTGCTGCTACCGCGCAACGCTGATAGCGCCTCTTGAAGCGATTGCACCGGGCAAAACAAAAAGTGTTTCCGCCACGTTGTTTGCGGGCCCACAAGAGGAGCACGAACTTGAAGCCATTTATCCTGGCTTAGAACTGGTCAAGGACTACGGATGGCTCACCATTCTTGCCAAGCCACTGTATTGGCTGCTCAACAAACTCAACAACCTTCTCAACAACTGGGGATGGTCGATCGTTGCTTTGGTCGTGCTCATCAAAGCAGCCTTTTATTGGCTAAACGCACATGCTTATAAGAGCATGGCAAAGATGAAAGCCATTAATCCCAAGATCATGGACATGCGTGAGCGCTTGAAAGACAACCCACAGCAAATGCAAGTCGAGATGATGAAGATCTATCGCGAAGAAAAGGTAAACCCTCTGGGCGGCTGTTTACCCATAGCGATACAAATACCCGTGTTCATCGCTTTGTACTGGGTTCTTTTGTCGACCGTAGAAATGCGTAATGCCCCATGGGTGTTGTGGATTCACGATTTGGCAGCACCCGACACATCGCTTGGCATTTGGTTTGGGGTGCCAATAGGCATCTTGCCTATCGTCATGACGTTGACCACCGTTTTACAAACCGCTTTGAATCCTGCGCCACCAGATCCTATGCAAGCCAAGTTGATGTGGATCATGCCTTTGGCTTTCAGCGTGATGTTCTTCTTCTTCCCGTCGGGCCTGGTGTTGTATTGGATTACCAATAACGTGTTGTCGATTGCTCAACAGTGGGTGATAAATACGCGCATGGGTGTGCCGCCGCAATTTAATTTGCCGAAGTTTTAAACGCACATTGTCTTGCTTGCCCACCACAACGACGCCATCATCGCAGTTGCGACTGCACCAGGACGTGGTGCGGTGGGCATTGTGCGTGTTAGTGGGAAACAATTAGCGGCGTTTGCACATGCATTGTGTGGACGCGTTTTGCAACCTCGGATTGCGACGTATTTGCCGCTAAACGATAAAGACGCAATACCGATTGACCAAGTCTTGGCCTTGTATTTTCAAGGACCCAATAGTTATACCGGTGAAGATGTTTTAGAGTTGCAGGCGCACGGCGGTCCTGTGGTTTTGCAAATGATCGTGGCGCGTTGCTTTGAGGTGGCTACAGACCAACTGACCAATCAAACAAAAAACGGAAGCCATAGTGAAAATCAAACACTACCTAACCTACGCTTAGCAAAACCAGGCGAGTTCACCGAGCGTGCATTTCTAAATCACAAACTCGATTTAGCGCAGGCTGAGGCCGTTGCTGACTTGATTGACGCCAGCACAGAAGCCGCAGCACGTGGCGCAAGCCGCTCATTAGCGGGGGCTTTTTCACAAGAAATAGAGCAACTACGCGACTCCCTAATCCACCTGCGGACTTTGGTGGAGGCTACGCTGGACTTTCCAGAAGAAGAGATTGACTTTTTGCAACAGGCCGATGCAAGAGGACAGCTTTCTCGTTTGCAAGACAACCTTGCACGCGTCATGCAAAAGACCCAACAAGGCGCCTTGTTGCGCGAAGGCGTGCGGGTGGTCATTGCTGGCCAACCCAATGCGGGCAAAAGCTCTTTGCTCAATGCGCTTGCAGGCGCTGAATTGGCGATCGTCACTCCGATCGCGGGAACAACGCGTGACGCCGTTCAACAAACCATACAGATTGATGGCGTGCCAGTCCATGTTGTAGACACGGCAGGATTGCGCGGAAAACAAGAAGCAGATGAAGTAGAGCGCATAGGCATTGACCGCGCTTGGCGTCATATTGAAGGCGCCGATGCGGTGTTGTTTGTGCATGATGTATTGCGCAAAGATGAGCCGGCATACCAAGCGGCAGATACAGAAATTGCTAACACGCTATCTACAAGCCTTCCCAAACAAATTCCCGTTGTGCACATTTGGAATAAAGCAGATGCGTTGACAGATATAGACGCCAAAGTGAGCGGGCAATTAGACGCGCAACACATAACCATACGAAGCGAAGCTGGCAGAGAAATACACATTTCTGCAAAAACAGGTTTCGGCTTAGACACCTTACGCCAAGATTTACTGCGTATCGCAGGCTGGCAGGGTGGCGCAAGCGAAGGCCTTTATATGGCACGCGCAAGGCATGTGCAAGCGCTAGAAGAAGTGCATACACATTTTGATATTGCAGGGGCGCACCTCGAGCAAAAGGCGCCGGCGCTCGACGTATTAGCGGAAGAACTTCGCTTAGCGCAAAACGCTCTCAACGCTATCACGGGTGAGTTTTCTTCAGACGACTTGTTGGGTGTGATATTTTCCAGCTTCTGTATCGGGAAATAGCGCTTTTAACAGCTTGGAAATAACGACATGCATAAAAGCCAAGGCGCATCACCCATGCCACCTAAAATGCCAAGATGACTTCAAAACCATCAGCTGCCACTAAAGTCTTTGCACCAAACGACGCGCGCATTTTGCAATTGGCGCATGAGACCCTAGACATTGAAGCCCAAGCGCTGTTGCAAATCAAAAATAGACTAACCCCCACCTTCGTCCAAGCAGTGCATATGCTGCTTAAAACGACGGGTCACGTTGTGGTGATGGGCATGGGCAAAAGCGGACACATCGGCCGCAAGATTGCTGCCACTTTGGCGTCCACAGGAACGCCAGCCATATTTGTACATCCTGGTGAAGCCAGCCATGGAGACTTAGGCATGGTGCGCGACACAGATGTGGTGTTGGCCATCTCCAACAGCGGCGAGAGCGAAGAGTTAGCCGCTATCTTGCCGGTACTCAAACGCCAAGGTGTGCCGTTGATTGCGATGACTGGAGGTTTGCAATCGACTTTGGCAAACCATGCAGATATCGTGCTCGATTGCGGCGTCGATAAAGAGGCGTGCCCGCTTAATCTCGCCCCAACTGCCAGCACAACTGCGCAAATTGCATTGGGTGACGCTTTGGCTGTAGCCTTGTTAGATGCGCGCGGATTCAAATCGGAAGACTTTGCGCGATCCCACCCTGGGGGCATGCTGGGACGTCGTTTGCTGACCTTTGTCTCTGACTTAATGCGAACCGGTGACGATGTGCCAAGCGTTTCACCTGAAACGCTTTTGAGCGAATTGATGCGTGAGATGAGCGCAAAAGGTTTGGGCGCATCAGCGGTGATCGACGCAAACAAAAAGGTGGTGGGCGTATTTACCGACGGTGATTTACGACGCTTGGTAGAAAAAGGCGCTGATTTACGCGCACTCACTGCAGCGCAAGTGATGCACCCCAACCCGCGCACTCTCAAGCACACGGCTTTAGCGGTAGAAGCAGCGGAGTTGATGGAAGAGCACCGCATTACAAGCGTTTTGGTGGTGGACGAGCACGAAGCACTGTGTGGCGCCATCAACAGCAACGACTTGATGCGGGCGAAAGTTATTTGATGACAAACCACACTTTTCCTGCAGATCTTGTACAGCGCGCAAAAAATATCCGCGTAGCATTTTTTGATGTCGATGGCGTTTTCACTGACGGTGGTTTGTTGTTCACCGAACAAGGCGAGACGATCAAGCGCTTTTCAACATTAGACGGGCATGGACTTAAAGCCTTGCAACAAGCGGGCATCACGCCAGCCGTTATCACTGGGCGCGATAGTGCAGCTCTGCGTAAGCGCCTTTCTGACTTAGGCATACAACACGCCATATTTGGAACCATAGACAAAGCCCCGGCAGCGCAGACGATGCTTACGCAACTTGGTCTCGATTGGTCGCAAGCCTCTCACATGGGCGACGATTGGCCCGATCTCGCAGTGATGACGCGCGTAGCGATTGCATTCGCCCCGGCCAATGCGCACCACGAGGTCAAAGTACGTGCGCATTACGTGACGAGCATGGAAGGCGGACATGGTGCTGTGCGCGAAGTATGTGACCTCTTGTTGACTGCGACCGGAGACTACGACCGCATGTTGAAGGCCGCTTTGCAATGAGTGTTGTCGCCTTGCGCTTATGGTGGTCACGTGTTCGCCGTGCATGGGACCGAATGGCGGTCTACTTGCCCTTGTTTTTAATGTCCATCATGGCGATGGGTACTTACTGGTTGGTGCGCAACACGCCCGTGATTGCTCCGCCCGAAGAAGCGGCGCCTAAGCGCCACGTTCCTGATTACTTCATGAAAGACTTTTCAGTCAAAGTGTTTAACGCCGAAGGCAAATTAAAAAGCGAAATGTTTGGTGTGGAAGGCCGACACTACCCAGATACCGACACAGTGGAGGTGGATCAACCGCGTATCCGCTCCCTTAATCCGCATGGTCAGATCACAGTGGCTGTTGCCCAGCGTGGGTTGATCAACGCAGACGGCTCGGAAGCGCAGTTGTTTGAAAAGGCTGAAATTGTGCGCGAGCGCTATGTCAATTCCAAAGGAACGGTTTTTCCGCGCAGCGAAATTCGCAGTGAGTTTTTGCATTTGTTTGCCAATACGGAAGTGATCAAAACCCACTTGCCTGTGGAGATGACGCGTGACAACGGGGATCATTTCACTGCAGACTGGATGGACTACGACAACTTGGCCCAAGTCATGCAATTGCAAGGCAGAGTCAAAGGCGTGATCATGCCACGGCCAACAAAAAAGGCTCCCTGAGGAGCCTTTTGACATTTGCGCATAAGCGCAATGGTTGCTTAGTAGCTGTTGCCACCGCCGCCAAAGCCGCCGCGACCACCGCCGCCACCGCCTTCACGTCCGCCACCACCGCTGCGACCACCG
>Ga0214919_10002346_pt1 | contig 29910 bp, 24 predicted proteins | sample LL1503_MetaG_FD_177994 | JGI IMG/M metagenome (GOLD analysis project Ga0214919, IMG submission 177994) | Freshwater microbial communities from Lake Lanier, Atlanta, Georgia, United States - LL-1503 | ecosystem: Environmental > Aquatic > Freshwater > Lake | place: USA: Georgia | collected... | reverse complement strand
AATTTTGCTAAGACTAGCAATAGGGTGTTTATCTGTCCATTCTACGAATGTTATCGCGGCATATAAATTAATAAATACCTTAGAAAACCCAACTTGTTTGATTTCATATGGAACCAAAAAAGGTGGCAACCTCATATCATCTGGAATGCATTTATATAGTAACCTACCCTTTCTGCGCCCATACGTTTTATTTCCACTCAGCATTAACACACATGGGATATCGTGCGATGTTCTAATAGACGAATGCAGAACTGTTACGTTATTATCTGAATCGACAGTGAACACATCATTTGAAAACATTTTTGTGTCAACTGGATTGATAGATATGTCAACTTTTTGAAAATGAATCGTATCAAATATGTCCCAGCTGGAATAATTACGGTCATTTATGTGCAATTTGTAAACATTCATAGTATACTTAATGTAGATTAAGTTATATTTATATATTTATTTAGGTATACATGTATATATAAATATATCTTTAACTGTTTATCAATTAATATTAGTTACCATGCGACTAGGTAATACACCTAATTTAAAAAATTGAAAGGAAATAAGTTTTTGATTTAAACAACAAATCCCAAATAAAAATGATTTTCGAAGAATCTGTAATTGAAACCCGTAGCGCAAGAAAATGTTCTTTTTGTAAGTGTGTGGGTCACACAATTAAAACATGTAATGATGAGCGTATTACATGTTTTGAAGAGTTATGCCAACTTAAAAAATGGGAATATAATTCAACTGTTGAACCGAAGCAACGTTTTGCGTTATGGCTAGTGACATTTGCGAATGAATATAGTAGTACGCCCTTATTAAAGGCATTTGCCGTACGTAAATGTCATGCGACTACTAGAAGTTATATTTATCTTTGTATGATCAAGATAATATTTTACTTTTATGGTGACCTAAACGAAGAAACTAACTATGAAAATGCCAAATATAAAATAAATATGATTTATGAGAACAATACGGGCATAAGTGAAGTATTATGCGAATGTGCGATTTGTTATGACCAAAAGAGTGCAAATAATTTAGTAACATTAAATTGTAATCATGCGTTTTGTGGGACATGTGTAGTTGGTATTATAAAAAATAATAATAAAGTTATAGTACCATCGTGTGCGTTATGTAGAGAAAATATAAAATCTATAACATACTCTGATACAAATTTTGAAAATGAAATGATGGAATATGTAGATATGTAAATAGACATCGGTAATTATAATATAATTTATTTTTTTCAAAACATTATCGAGTGACAAGATTTATCGACTGACAAGATTTATCGACTGACAATATTTATCATCCCAAATAAACAACTATAAATGAGTGCACATTACGATGGTAAAAGTTTACGATGGTAAAAGTTTACGATGGTAAAAGTACAGGTTCGCCTCACCCACCCCTTAATTTATGCCTACTGGTCATATTATGGCGCCTACGCGTTTTAGTCTTACGTTTTTTATGCGATTTTCTGGTCCGCCGTTTCGTAAAAAAGTGTGTTAAAACTAACCAGTTCATTTATGTATTAATATATATATATATATTATATTATAATAGACAATCTATGATTTAATTTCTTCGGTTGGATTATTTTGCTCGACTATTTTGTCAGGAGTTTCGTCAGTGTTTTTATCAGGAATTTCGGTTGTTACATCTATTTTTTTTGCGACGTTTCGTTTGATATTCTGTATTTGTAACGCATGTAGCGCGATATAAGGTGAAATTGCTATATTGTTCATATAGGTTCTATATCGAAAACAAGTAATGCTGGAATTTGCTGAAAATTTGATGCTATACCACCAATATGCAGGTAAAAACAATGTCTTGCCGGGGGTTAACGTGAATTCTAGACATTTGATTTTGCTAAATTCAGATGAATATTTAGACTGTGGCGTCCAAGGATTGATAGGTGATGAAAACTCAAAATTTTCGTAATCATAAATAGGATACAAATGTTTCATACTTTTAGGTGGTGCCATTTTAATTTGGACACTCCCCTGCGTGATTAAAAAGAAATTTCGGTAATTGATTTCGTACCTAAGAGGTGTAATAGTTCCCGCACTACCCAGCATAATATCATAATTATAATTTGATAGCATGTAAGGTCGTATAAATTCGTCATTTTGCTTTATTACTTTGATGATTCCGGTATCTGTTAAAAAGTCTTGATTATTTTCTGAAAAAAAACAGGATTGTTTGTCATCATTAAACAACTTAATTGCTGAATGTATGGGAAGGGTGACATATAATTCACTATTATTGTTGTCCATATCGTTAATGTTGCGAATTTTAATTTCAAAAATATGATAATTGTTCGCAATATGATTAAAGCTTGTGGTTTCCATAATTGATTTATTTTCAAAATCAAATAATACAGGCTGTCGTATGTCACATATTTCTTCTAATCGGTCTTTGGATGGAAAATCAATTTCGTACATTTCCAAATCTTCGCTTGTTTTTAAATGAAATTGAACATGTATGTATATAAATAATACTAAGCAAAATATAAAAAACGAAAATAAAACCTTCATTGTATTGTTAAATAAAAAACATACTAATTTTTATCAACTGTAACGTAATAATTTGTATTATAGTCGCCAAGAAAGCTTAGTCGCTAATTTTGGGCGCGACGTAAAAAACCATATTGCTATTATTTCCTAAATCATATTCTATTTTCATGGGATAATCATTACTTATATAAAACATAATTTCACTAGATAATTTATTTGTTAGGCACATTTTGTGAATAGAGCTAAGACTATATTTAAGATCAATTATGTCGCCTTCTACAACACTATACGCCGATAAATCATCAATAGGAATATTTACCAGCATGTCTCCGGCTATTCCATGCGTAATTAAATGAATTTTGTCTTCGTAACATTTAACATTAATATCGCTTCCAAAAATCATCATCTGGGACATAATATCGCAAATAGATTTAGAATTAATCGCAAACTCAGCATCATATTCAATTGTAGGGGTGTTCATGTATTCGTATTCATAATCACTTAATGGCAGCTTAAAATACTTATTAAACTCCCTTATGGAAGCATTACTATCAACCGGCGATACTAAATCAATATGTAAATAATCGCTGTCGTCTGATTCATCATAACGGATATAAATGTGATTTGATTCTTGACACGAGCTTATTATGGTATAGAATGTATGCGTATCAAAACTGATGTGGGTTGGTTTAGAAACTGAATATTTATCAAACCAATCCTGTTGAATATTTACATTAAACATACAAATATGTGATGCGTCCAGACCTTGAATATGAACATGGTTGCTATTAAAATGAATGTTTACTGTGTTTGTACAATGTTTAAGTGTTTGAAACAAATAGGTAAATAGAATTTTTTTGTGTTTATCTGTAATGTTCAATTCCATATATATTTATGCTTGATTACGTTCTAAATACATATTACGAAAAAAGGTTTTTGTAATATATATATATAAATAATGATTAAAGCAATTATGAACTAGGTTCTTCAATCTCGGCGGCAATGTGTTCCTCTTGAATTATCATATTAATATTGCCGTTGCCATCATCTTCCACTTCTTGAATTTGTTCTAATGCCTCATTCGTCGTCATAGACTTTTCTAATTCAATAAAAGCCTGTTCACAATCAATAAATTTTTCGTTCGTGTTTTGCATGAATAAATTCATATCGGTTGTTAATTTCAATATAACATTTTTTAATGCGACTACTTCATTTTCTAAATAAATAAGTTTGTCATTATTTGTTAAGGAATGTTCCTTCTTTTCTAATGAATCCAAACGGCTTACAATGTTGGTAATTACACTATTATCAATAACAAGTTTATTATCGGGTACACTTGTATTAGAAATACCACCCTGTTCGTGAATATCAATCATAAACTGCTCAACCCGTCCCAATCGTAAGGTAACTAGACCTATTGCGTCCGAAACACTTAGTTTGGAAAAGGGGAGTCCATTTGGCGGTTTCCCTACGTCTGGGGCTTTTTGATTTTGGTTTTGATTTTGGGATTTTTGGCTTTGTGATTTTTGATTGGAAGGTCGCAAGTTTTGTTGTGAAAACGCGGACTGGGATGAAATGGACGTAACGGGTCGTTGTTGGCTTTGCATATTGGGCGGGGCATCCCCCGACCGTCTGTTTCGTGCTGCGGCAATAGATCGCGAACTGCTCATATTTATAATAAAATAATTTGTTTCTAAATTACTTACGCAATCATTTCCATTTTAATAGCAGCATGATGTTTATAATTACATAATTCAAAATCATCTATGGTATAATCATTTATGTTGTCACGCTTATGCTTAATATCAATGGTAGGGAACTGATGTGGGTCGCGATTCATTTGTTCCTTCATCTGGTCAATATGTTCTTCATAAATATGAGCATTTCCAAAAAAATACACAAATTCATGAGCTACTAGACCGCAATGTTTTGCTAATAGATGTGTAAGAAAACTATAACTTGCAATGTTAAATGGTTGCCCAAGACCAACATCAACTGACCTTTGGTACATGGAACACGATAATTTGTTTCCATCATGCACATTAAATTGGCATAAAATATGACAAGGTGTTAATGCCATTTCATGCATCTGCTTGGGATTCCATACAGACATGACTAAGCGGCGGCTATTTCTGGTTTCCACATTTTGTAATTGCTCAATAATTTGTTGTAATTGGTCAATACCATGATATGGTCTATCATTTGTTATGGGTTTGCCGGTAAAACAATTATAATTTGCACCAAAAAATCGCCATTGGTATCCGTAACTTGGACCAATCATACCTTCTGGATAAAGGGTTAATCCTTGCGAGTCCAAAAAAGGTCGTGAAGAATTGCCATCCCAAATATGAACATTTTGTTCTTGTAAATGTTTAGTATTAGTGTCTCCGCGAATGAACCACAATAGTTCTTTCAAACAAGTTTTCCAAGCCGTTTTCTTGGTCGTGAGAATAGGCATAGCACCATCATTTAGTGAAAACCGCATGGATCCGCCAAAAATGCTTTTAGTTTTACCGTTTCTGCCCTGTTCCCAGTTTCCATTAGCCAATATATGTTCAATTAGGTCTAAATATTGGTATTCTTCATGTGAGTATTTTTGCATATTTTCAAAAATAGAAGTAGATAATGTTGTTTCTGTTTCTGTTTCTTGTAAAAACTCCATAATAATATATTGTTTAGTATAATTTTAAGTTATTTTTATAAAGACTCTTTTTAAATTTTTAATTTCTTTTTATAAAACATATGGATAGTTCAGATGATTCAAAAGAAAGCTTTATAAAACATGTATTTTATTTTAATGACAAATCCAAAGCTGATTTATTAAATCTTACACAATATTCATTAATTAGCATACTGCCTATTGTGTTGTTAAATAAATTAATAGCAAAATTCGTTCCAGAGGCAGATGACCAAAAAGGGAGTTTAGAGATTTCCGCAGAAATATTGCTACAAATATTTGTCATGTTATTTGGGTTGTTTATGATTAATCGTTTTATTACTTATTTTCCGACATATAGTGGTGTTGAATACGCGAATGGAAACATTATTTATCTGGTGTTTGCGGTATTAATTGTAACAATTAGTCTACAAACGCGCCTAGGCGAAAAGACGAATATATTGGTTGAGCGTATTACTGAATTATGGGAAGGAACGTCGTCCTCTAACAATAAAAACAATAAAAACAATAAAAACCATAAACATAATAAAAACAATAATAACGTCAAGGTAAGCCAGCCTATTTCGGGTCAGAATCAATCTATGAATCAATCTATGAATCAATCGGCAATGAACCAGGCAATGTATTCGGACGGTACTTCAATAAACTCATTACCTACTGCTGGTGATATGCAACAGTTACCAAATTATAACAACATGCATCAACAAGACAATACCCCGTTAGTAAACGCACAAACGCCTGGAATGGAAGGATTTGGAGGTAATCAAATCATGGCTGCAAATGAAGTATTAGGGGGAAGTTTTGGAAGTTCATGGTAATCGGATTTATATTTGATTTTGATTTATTTGATTTATTTGATTTATTTGAATCATATAAATAAATATAAATAAACACATTAATATTAAAGTTAAAGTATTTAATAAAACAAAAACATGGACGTAAATAAATTATTAAAAGCATTAAATGATGAGTCGAATGAACAATTATTTAATTTTACAACAAACACAATAATAGAAACGAATAAGAATATTTTGAAAGAATTAAATTTGAGTAAAAAAGACACCTTGGAACTATTACATAAACTTACCAATTATAAATATGTAGACGAAATGAATGATTTAAAATGCGGGACTTATTTACGGTGGATAAATGTGGATAACCCGAATAGTATTGTTCTCTCAAAAGGTGCTGTATTTTGCGAATTAAAAATAACTAATGAAGGAGTATTTTTAATTTGTAAAAACTTTGGATTCAAATCAAGACATTTTCAAATTTCGTTGGATAAACACTTAATTTTTCAAAAATTAACAGAGCAAGAATTAGTTTTATTATCAGCTCTAGACCACTTGTCTAAATAGTGGGTGTGGGTTGTTAGCGTCTTTTTACCGTTTTTCTGTTGTTAGCTCTTGTTAAGGTAACATGTGGTTTGTTTTTACATGAAAATGTGCCACGCTTGTATCCCTTATTGTTTATAACAGTCTTGGTGCATATTCCAATTGAACGCGCTTCATTAGTGGGTCCAAGTTTTTTAATACATCGGCATAATTTTTCACCTAAAAGGTGCTCAGCGTGTAATTTAAGAATTCTATTTGATGATGGTATTTTTTGTTTATAAAAATGTAATATATTGGCATAATCTAGCTTTGTCAATTTATGTATAGGCATATATTAATATATATTAATATATATAAATATATAAATAAAGATTTTTCTATAAACTAAAACCTAATCATATATATAGTTATATATGAAAATAATTGTCTTTGATTTAGATGAGACATTAGGTTATTTTACCCAATTTGGAATTTTTTGGGATTGTTTAAATGAGAATTTTAACAAAACAAATTACACATTAACCCAAAAGGATTTCAATAATGTATTAGATTTATATCCAGAATTTTTGAGACCAAATATAATAGATATTTTAATTTATCTCAAAGATAAAAAACGCACGAATTGTTGTAATAAAATAATGATTTATACGAACAATCAAGGACCAAAAGAATGGTGTGAATATATTATTAATTATTTCGATAATAAAATAAATTATAAACTGTTTGACCAAATTATTGCGGCATTTAAAGTAAATGGTGAAAAGGTGGAACTATGCAGAACAACGCATAACAAAACTCATACTGACCTTATAAAATGTACACAAATTCCTAGTAATGCCCAAATATGTTTTTTAGATGATAAATATCATCATGAAATGTCAAATGAACATATTTATTATATAAATGTGAAGCCATACTATCATGATTTACCATTTACGGTTATGCTAGACAGATTAAAAAAAAGTAAATTATATAATCAACAGATTGATGCCAAATTTGAGTCTAGTATGATGCATAATATAACACAATATCATTATGAATGTACAATTAAGCCCGTGAGCGAACATAATATCGATGTAATCGTGAGTAAGCAAATGGCGATACATTTAAAGTTATTTCTTAGAAAAAAAACAAGTGAGCATGAGTTGATTCCCAAAATAAAAACAACACATACCAAAAATAAAAAAATCAAAAAAAATAAAACGCGTAAAAATGCCAAGTAGTAAGTTTTACATCAGGGAGTCACCTTAGATGTAACCTGAAGTAAATATTCTTTTATTGCGGTAGTGCTCAGTATAATTAATCCGGCACTAAATGCGATTTTACGATCTAAGCTTGAAAATATAATTTGTTTTTTGACAAAAAATTGTCTTACGGGATTAAATCGCCAGATTAAAAATAAACAAATATAGATTCTCATATAAAAAGCTATCTTATCAAATACCTGTGGATACGTATTAAATACTCCAGTGAAGGTTAATATTAGAAATAACCAAGACATCCCAATAAATATATTAAAAACTGTTTCTTGAAACTTATGAAATGCACTATTGAAATTCATATTATTATAATTCGTATATATTATTATAATATTATTTTGTGAAACGAGCGTGTTATATTAGATTAACAATCACGGTATTTTCATTTGTCGTATTATTATTAGTATTATTATCCGCCGCATATATTTCGAGAGTTCTTGCGCTAGGGTCAGTCGCATTCGTATATTTGGGCATCCATAAATAAGGCAAAACTTTACTACAATTTGGGTAAAATTTATCGAATAACATCTTATAATAATATTTTTCAGTCTCAATTGATGGTGTAAACGTATGTGACTGCGTAAACGTATGTGACGGATTCATTTCCAAGTTTAAATGTAATGAAATATACTCTTGAAGAATGGTGAATAATGAACGCCCTTTACTTGAAACTCCATCGCTAAATGCTTCTTTTCTTCTCCATAGAATTTCATCTGGTAACAGTTGGTTCCCATCAACATTTTGAAAAAACTGCTGTGAAAAACTATTTCTAAGAATAAATTTTTCCACGGTTTTGGCATTATTATGATTTCTAAAATGAATTGGAATAGACAAATAATAATTTACAAAAGACCTATCCAAAAAAGGTGTCCTTGGTTCAAGTCCGTGTGATGAAATAGATTTATCTGAACGCAAAACATCATACATGTGTATATCTTTCAATAGTCTTCTAATTTCCTTATCAAATTCAATATTGTCTGGACACGTGTTCATGTAAATGTATCCACCACATACTTCATCTGAGCCATCGCCATTTAATATCACTTTAGCACTGCTATTCTTAGCAATATATTTCCCTAATAAATAATTGCCGATGCTTGCCCTTACAGTGGTTGTGTCGTAACTTTCGATAGAATAAATCACCTCGGGAATTACGTCAAACATGTCAGTTTCAGTCACTATAATTTCCGTATGCTTCGTGCCCAAATAATCTGCGACAATACGCGCGTATTTTAGGTCTTCGGACCCAGCTAATCCTATACTATAGGTTTCAAGCGGCTGCGGATAACGAATTGTTTTATAATAATTATTAGTTAACGCCGTGACTAAACTACTGTCTAAGCCACCGGAGAGTAAACATGCGATGGGTCTCTCAGAATTAGTACATCTTTTGATAACCGCGTTATATAAATAATACGATACATCTGAATATATATCGGGTAACAAATGTGTGGTATCTTTTAGGAAATGTGAATAGCTAAATGTAGGCATAAAATAATGCGTATTATGTAGGGGAGTCCATACGGAATTCACTAAATTAGATAGTTGAAATGCCGAATATGTACCGGGCGTAAATGGCTGAATAGTATAGTTGGAAGGATTTAGATTATAAATATCATTTAAACATTTTAATTCAGATGCGAAACCATGGATAGGTAGGCGGTCCTGGGTTACAGGCTTTAAATAATATAATGGTCTAATACCATATGGATCTCTCGCGATGTACATGCTATTATGTAGGTGTGAATTTAATCGGTAATCTAATAAAACAAAGGCGAACTCACCATCAAGCATTTGAAGGGTTTGCTCTATTCCATATTTTACATATAAATGAATAATAATTTCGCAATCCGAATCTGTACTTGGAACAATCGACATCATGTCATATAATTCTTTATAATTAAAAATTTCACCGTTACAAATGAGTGTAATATCATTTATAATGAGCGGTTGATTCGATTTATCATTTAGACCATTAATAGCTAATCTATGAAACCCCATAATGGATTTAAAAATGGTATTAATAGTAGAAAATTCAGGACCTCGTGCTTGTCCTTTCATGAATGATTTTTCGATTGTTTTGAATGGAATAATGTCATTGTTTAGGATTGTAAATATGCCGCACATTAATAATAAATAATAAATATCTTTATATTATTATAGAGTATATAATGAATAATTGTTCTAATACAGTATCAAAGTTTCAAGAAGAAGAAAACCGGAAACTATATAGTAGAAATATTCCGACCAAGCAACTTCAACCCTATTTAGATGTTAGACCCGTAATGACCAAATATTCATATTTACCCATTGTAGACCCTAGGCGTGAAATAAATGAAACTATGGTCCAACAGCCGACATATAACATAAATGCGGTGTTTAATCCTGGAAATACGCAGTCGCCGTGGTCAGGATTTGCTACAAATATAAACGCCGAATCGGAATTAAGAAACCAGATTTATGCTTTACAAAGGTGCAGTCAATCGGTATATGTTCCGAGTAGCAATAGCGATTTGTATAGTTGCAGTTTTAAACCCACAAGTTCAGCAGTAACTCACATGACGCATAATTTATTGTTTAAAAAGGAATCCTTTAATAAGTTTAATCCGAATCCTAATGACAATAAGGTTGGTCAGGGGTTATTTATGAATCCTACGAGAGTTCAAGTAAAGGATATAACAAACCAAACATGTTAGAAACGAACAATGTTAGCACTATATAATGTTAGCACTATAAAACGTTATTAGTAAACATAATAAATACATATTTATAATATTTATTATGGCAAATATTTCATTATCTCAAAAGCGACTAACGCGCGATTTACGCGGTTATGAATATCAGCATATATCCACATCTAGAACAACATTTATATATAAAAATAAAAACGTAGATATTGTTCACGATAATTTTTATCCATTTATACCCCCAAAAATTACTATTAATAACATCCGTCTTATGTACGATAGGAGTTTATTTCCAAAACGTTTATGGCAAAAACATTACGACGTATTCAATAAATGTATGTGTTGCGACAATATACAATGCCCCACAAAATGGTCTCCAGCATTAAACATATTTGATATTATAAATGAGTATGAAGCGTTTAAAGAAAGACTCAAGACGATACAAAAAAAATACATATTTTCGTTTGTTAACTTGCCGGATGATATGATATATGAAATATGTGGATATTTATAAATAGGGTATAGTATTTATTATGTGTAGTATACCTTTGTTTTTTTTAGTACATGAATATATGTCGGACAGTTTAATCAATCAAATAACGATAGACTATTTAATTAACAAAGATTTATACGCAAAATGTGTAAACAAACAGGTTATTAAAGAGAACAATAAAAAAGATAAAAGGTTTTATAGGAAACGAATCTCAAGTTTAATAAAAGAATTACTATTAGGCGAATCGCCAGCAAATGTAACTCCTGATGTAAAATATGCTTTTGATAATTTTGCGAAAACATGCATCCAGTATTTTAAAATGATTGATAGTGCTGATATCATTCAAGAAGACTACACGACAATAATAGAACATGAAAACTTGTCGAAATTAGACAATATTTTAGGCGCAGATGCGTTAAATCAAGACGAGGCGAATAAACTCATGATGCGTTCGATAAATATGCCCGCATTAACAATGGCGGATTTTGTAACAAAAACTCACATAACCCAGCTGGATAAGATAGTATTACCAAAAGAACGAAATTTAAATTTAACGGACCCGCTATTAAAAAAAAAAGGTATAAAAACTAAGAATCCGCAAAAGAAAAATATCAATACTAAGTATGAAGAAACAACACAAAACGCGGAAACGGCGTAAAAATACATCCAATAAATCTAGTAATAAATCCAAAAATAAATCCAAAAATACATCCAAAAATACATCCAAAAATAATACGCCTAAATTGGTAAATGTTAATTGTAGTCCAAAAAAACGCGACGAAATTAACGATTATACGTGTTATACAGATAAAGCATTATTTAAATTAAGAGACTTATGGAACATGCGACACCCAGATGTAAAAATAACTACAAATAACGCGAAAGAAATACACGCACAGTTATCGCGGTTGTTGAGCAATGTATGTAATAAAGAATCTTGTTGGCTAAAACAAAAATCCGATTTCGGCGAATTATCCAAGGAAACTAGTGATGTGTTTGCGCCGGACTCGCCGCCTGAATGGAAATCTAACCCGAACGAATGGTTATCAAGTGTAGACATAATTAACGTTATGAAACAGTATGAAAAAGCGTATAAATGTTTCGAGTTTATAGGTCCATCTCCAGTTGATTTTGATACGCGAAAAATGTATGGTGAATGCGTATGGAATGAGTTGTGTAAATTTAATATTCAAGAACAAATAAAATCGGGTAAAACCAAAATAGGTGTCATATTTAATACAGACCCACATGATAAACCTGGTCAGCACTGGATTTCATTATTTATTAATATAAAGAAACAAAATATATTTTTCTTTGATAGCACAGGAGATAAAGCACCCAAAGAAGTGACGGTGCTTATAAACCGTATTATACAACAAGGTAATAACTTAAATCCCCCGATTCATTTTAACTATGATGACAGCGCGGGTGTAAAACACCAAACTGGAAATACTGAATGTGGTGTATATTCATTATATTTTATTGTGCACATGTTGGAAGATAAAACCACAAATCATTATTTAAAAACACATCTTTTACCAGATAAACATATAAATAAATTTAGAAACGTTTATTTTAACTAAAACATAATATAAATACTTAATACCAATTATTTATAATATATATGAGTTCCGCAGGATTTTTATCAACTAGTAATACTGAACTGTTATGGAATATTATTATGGATAACGCAGTCATATCAACTAACTTAAATGAATCCATGGTGACAGAATTGCGCACCATTTTTCATAAAAATTTGATTCCCTTCTTTGAAAGTGAGAGAAAAACCACAAATGATTTAATAGCCCTTAACAAAAAATATATCTCGTGGTTACTAGCAAATATAAATAATGTTGTTCGGAAGAATGCCATAAACAATACTACTATAAAAAGCGATCCTGATAACAAATTAATAACAGTAGAAGATATTCATAAAAATAGGCAAACTCAGTTTGAACAAGACTTAAACGCGCGACAACAAGAATTTACTAGTTTTATGACATTAAAAACACCAGAGGTTCCTAAATTTAGCATTGACTTAGATAACGATGTTCCTATTAAAGAATTAGAACACACGATAAAACAAATGGCTGCCCAGCGCAACTATGATGTGGATATGATTAATAAAAATAATGCGAATCCGGTAGATGCCCAAAATTGGTTAACTCCGGCGGAAACATCTATTAAAAACGAAAAATATACGCCAAAAAACAATGCGAGTATAATTAAAAATAGCGCGACGCCTAATAAGGTAAAATATATAAAAATAGATTCTATTAATTTAGATAGTTCACAACACAATAATATTGTTGATTTAAATAAACATATAACATGGCAAGACCAAATGCCTGACGAACGCAATTTTTTTACCAAATTAAAGAAAATAAACATAAATGACATACAAGATGATAAAGTAACAAGCGTCCATCAGGATAATCAGAGTAATATAATTGATATGCGGAACAATATTACTAATTTGACTAGTAACATTCATGAAATTAAAACCCAAATAAACGATATGAACAATAGCATCGAGCAGATATTACGATTATTACATAAAAATGAATAAAATAATAATAAAATAATAAAATCATATGATAATTTATATTATATGATTTTGAACACAATTTTGATATGGGGATTATATTTGAGCATAACAGGAGCTATATTGCCGCACCCATTTATAAAAAAAAACTCCGTATGTGATTTAGTTAATATTAATAAAAGACGAATGATAATTAAGAATAAATTGTTAAGATTACGCTTGTCGCCTGATTTTATTCGTAGTGAACGACGGATGTATATTATTAAACGCATAAATATAAGAAATATGACAAAAATCTTTAATTCGGCATGCTCTTCGTATTATACTTATCTATGTAAGTATTATTCCATATCCGATGAAGATAAATATCTAATTGAATTTATTATTTCAGCCACTTACTAGTTGCCGGAACACCTTTTCACCACGTTCATTGACTTCAACTGTGCCGATTTGTAAAGGAATAATAGTCGAGTTTTTCATAGCTCCTTCGTAACTTGCCTTATCATATATATTTAATACATCCTTGCTCATTCTACGATAAACGTAATCGACTCCTGCTATAGTAATTGGTTTGCCAACCCACTCAATCGCAACTTTATTAGCTATTGTAGTAGTATCATTTTGTTGAGCCGCATAATCAGGCACATACGAAAACTTATCAACTGTAGGGTCTGCAAAATTAACGCATTTGCCATTGTTGTAAATATAACAATCAAACGCAGACTCTTTTATGGCTTCAGTTAGTTGTGACGTTAAATTTGATTTAATCTCGGAAATTTCATATAAATTTTGGTCACTAGTAAGTGGTACCTTAGGAATACTTCTACTAAGGTCCTTTCTTTTTAACTCAATCGCTTCATCAGATTTCAATTGTTCATCTGTAAACGTCATAAGGTATACAAATACTTCAACAGTTTGTAACTCTTCGGGCAAATTTTTGTGACTACAAATGCGACGTGCTCGCCCAATGACTTGCTCTAATCGAACAGGGTGCCAATAGGGTTCCATAATATGTACATATCGGGTATTTCGAAGATTAATACCTTCTGAACCAGACGATGTAATCATGAGAACTTTGATAATTTCACCTAAATTGTTGTTATTAGCTATAGTTTCGAGATATTTAGATATCGTGTCTGGAATCTGGTCCCATTCACCATTATATATGTGACGTATGATTTCTTTTTCTTCGGACGTCTCAGTGCCCGTGTATAATGCGTACGTGGGTTTTCCTAAATCGTTCTCTGAAATATCCATTTCCCATACACCAGCAGTGCTTTTTTTGATTTTAAATCGAGTAAACCCATTTTTATCCAATACTAATGAAAATATACCGATGCCTTCTAATGTTCTAAATTGACTGTACACTAAATGCAGCCCTTTGTATTCGGGGTCTTTAATATTTTCCAGCATATGTAGAAATTTAGGGCTATACGTTTGTAAGGCTTCAGGAGCTAGATACTCATTAGAGTTATCTTGTAAAAATCGTAAAGCATCAACTATGCGTTCTTTATAAGTATCACCGCCTATTTCATCCAATATTTCATCGCCTTCAAGTTCACCTTCTTCTTCATTCGTCACATCTTGCTTAGCTTCAATACGCTGGGCGTCTTTTAATAATGCGGCTACGTTATTTTTAGGGTCCACCACTTCTACATCGCCTTGTAATATTTGTCTCTCAATAATAGTTTCGATTTCGTCAATTTTTATGCCTAATAATGCGTTAGATTCAATAGGAATAAGGTCTTTTTCTTTATCTTTTTTACTTTTGCTTTTTGTAGGTTTTTTCTCTCCACTCGTTTTACGTTTCATAACTTCGGCAAATATAAAGTCTACTGTTTTGTCGATTTCTTCGTCGATTTTTTTACCCATATCTATTTTATCCGCGGCTTTTGCTAATAAATTCACTCGGTTTGTTTCAGTTTGTGTAATCAACTCTTTGCGAATGGAGTCTTTTATAGCGGCTTCCTCGCCACTTTTCGTGGATTGTTCAATTCCAATATCCTTGGGTAGAGGTCTGTTAGGCATGACATAATTACAAAATAATCGAGAAAAAATACGATATGTTGAAGAGGGCTCCGCTAATTCCGACCCGGGCGGCGGAGCTTTTTTTGACTTTTCAGATTTCCGCTCCTGTATACGTGCGGATTCGTAAGTTTTAAATTGAAAATTGCTCATTGGAATTCTTACAACGTGGTAATCGACGCCTAATCTTTTATTATATCGGGGCAGTAAATTCTCCTGAGCACTTCTAAAATAAGAAGATAGCCCTATGATTCGGCGCTTTAATGCATCTACATTTTTTAAAGTATGCGTAGTAGAATCTATATATCTATTATAAAATTGGTCAAAATCGTCCGGAAGCGCTTTTTGATTGCGTATCTTTATTCCGCTACTAACTACGTCAATGTCGTTTCTATGTAAGATACTGAGGATGGTTTTTTCAAACTCGTCATCACTGACAAAATCGGTTTCAAAGCCGGGGTTATCGTTGGAAACTCCTTTATATTCGCCGGTTTTCTTGATTTTATTTTTGAAGCCAAAGGGGTTACGTGTTATCGTGAGCACTTTACTTGCCGGCGAATAATCTAGATAATCATGTGATTTCTCTCCAATTAACATATTATTAAGAACATTTCTATCTACTTTTTTGTTCGTTTTAATATTTAATGTGATATGCCATGTTTTGATATAACCTCGCAAAATATTGAAAAGTATTCCAAATTCATTAGGATAATTGATAACAGGTGTACCACTTAGTAAAACAATACGAGCATTTTTGGCGCTTAATAAATATTCATATAATTTTATAGACAAATTAATGGGTAAATGTTCTTTCTCTCCACGGTCATCTTCGGGTATAGGTTTTTCTTTTTTCAGTTTATTGACAATTCTACTTATCAAATTATGAGCTTCATCTATAATTACTACTGAATTGTCAAATAAATTATTTGTAAAACCATTTGTGAGTTCTCCTAGGCGTTTGCTACGTAGACCATTGTAATTGATAAATGTATATTTTTGAGTAATCATTACGTCTAATTGTGCGTCTAATGTTTTTCTATCAATATCCGATAAGGAATCATAATTTGATTGTTTATTCGCATTAATAAACCAGGCACCGTGTTGTTTATGAATATACTCTCTCGGCAAATTTAATACAGCCGAAATAGTATTCATTAGTTCTGGATTTCCATCAGTAGAAAACCATTCCCAAAATTGATTTTTCTTATACAGTAAATCACCTGCTTTTTTTAGTTCTTCGACGTAGTTTGCGCGCAAAGATGCCGGAGTTAGAATAATAACCCGTTTTGCGCTTTTCATCCCCTCAGCAATTCCGATAGAAGTTGCAGTATTATGGGTGACTGTGAAATCACCAAGTAAAAATCGACGATTCCCGTCAATGACAAACCCATAATAGTCATCTTCATTTACATATTGGACTTTAATTCCAGTCACTAACGAGTCCTTTATTTGTTTTCTATATGTTGCTTGTTTTCTTGGTATTAATGTAGGTATTTCCTCAATACCAGCACCATTAATATGAATTCTAAATGCGGAACCATATTTTTTAACACCTTTATAAGTCCACGTTGTTTGTTTAATCTGTTTATAACAAGCAAATCCTAGACTTCTCGCCAAAAAAATAACATCATTCATTAGGGTTTCGTTTTTTTGAGTAAATTCAAATCCCCCTTTTGAAAGGTGACCATCACTATCTAATAATCCTGCTAATAATCTTAGTCTATTCTCTCTCGAATTACATTTATAAATCATAGGAATATGTTTGTTGCCAAACATGTTTAATTCTTTCAACGTGTTTCGAAAGACATTATTGTCGTATTTTCCATTTCCGGTAATTCTATAATCATATTGTCCGCTATATACCAAATGTAAATTATAGGTTGATAACTTTTCCGCAAAATATTTCAATACAGAAGAGTCTTGACAAGATATTTTTGAGTCTGAACTTGCGCCATCGCCTAACCAATATCCTATCATATAAGGGTCTATTTGTACGTCTTGCTTGACAAATTCTATTGGCACTTTATACCCTTTTAATATATTTTTGTTTTTGGTTGACAATTTTAAATAATCTTGAATAGAAATCTCCATAATGCTTTCATTTGTTTGGGTATTACGCAGAATTTCTCTAAAAAAATCTTCGGCGCTTTGATTCATAAGTGGTTGATTTGAAGAATTATATGTAAATGTTTTTGATTGGAATTTATTGTGTTCAATCCACTGAACATTATAATTAGTATTTGATTTATGCGTATTATGAGACAATTTTGGGAACCCAGACGCTTTTAAGCACAGTATATGTTCTTGATTTACAGTATATTTGTCACCCTTAACTGGAATTACATCGTACATTTTATCTTTCCCGCGAGCCAAGGACAATACCTTGCGTGGTTTAGAGTCATCACCCATTAATAAGTCGCCGACTTGTACATCCTGAACATTTTTAACAATTCCATCATACATAATAATAGGGGTATCCTTTTTTAAACACTTCCCTGAGCCTAAGCCATGGTATAATAAAATTCCACGGTATGGAGTATAAAGATTCATATAATCTCTTACAATTTTTTGATGCGTTAATAAAGAAAAAGTACTAGTAGTCTTACCAATATCGTCACAGGAAATACTATTTTTATTTTGTTCAAGTTCAATACGATAGGGTTCAAAAAGTGAATTAATAAAATTTACAAATATCTCTCTATTGTTCATATAATAACTAGATGCTTTCAGGTTAATTAGAGGTTCGCGCTTATGAAGACGTTTAGGAAGTAGTGTATCCCCAATCACTACATTAATTTCAGGACCAAGAACGGCTACCCCTTTTTCAGGCTTGACAGAGATTCGTGTGCGCTTTACGGGCTCATTAATTTGTATAACGGGTAATTCTCCTATGATTTCACCTACAACGTCTTCTTTAATACGTAATTTGCCTTTTTTAATTTTAGCTGGTTTTTTAGGTTCCAATACAGGTTCCATTATAGGTTCCATTATAGGTTCCAAGACAGGTTCCATTATAGGTTCCATTATAGGTTCTATTATACGCTTACTTTCGGATATTTCTATTATTGGTTTCGTTACCACCTTACCGAGTTGTTTTTGCTTTATTTTATCTAATAATCCTTGTCTATCAAATCCTTTCTGTATTTCTTTTACAATGACTAATTTTTGAGTTGGCACAACTGCTGTTTCTTCGACTTCTTCTCTCTCATCTCCTTCTTCCATTTCTTCGATTGGCTTTGATTTAGGAAATGATTTGGATATTTTGGTGGGTTTTGTCTGAATAAAAATAGCTACTGGTTTTCTTTCTTGAACATCAGGTTTTATCATCATTTTTTGCTTTAATTTTTCTAAATTACTCATTGCTTATATACTTTATATATAAAACTTTTTGTATTTTGTTGTATAGGCAATAAAATATTTACTCAAGAATTTCTTCATTTTTACTAATAAAATTGATGGCTTCATTACACGCAATCTGTTCGGCTTTTCGTTTAATTTTATGTTGCCCCTCACCCATATAAATCAACACTTTTGAGTTTTTATCCACATACTCGTGTATAGTGGCGAATGTCTTAAATACAGATATATCGATTGAGTCATCATGCGATACGTTAAATATAGGTTGTCCAAGACATAAATAAACTCCCATTTTATAACCGAGTTCAATATCATGTTCAATTTCTAAATAGTGTGGCGTAACCTTGAATTCCTTTTGAATTTTAACTTGTAGAATATTCTTATAATTATCATCATTTTGGATAAGTGCGACCCAGTCAATGTGCTTTTCAAATATATTTTCAATAAATTTTTGCGCCATTTGAAACCCCGGTCCAGTAACAAACATATTTTGAAACCAATTAGCATCATCTTTGACAACCGTTTTATTGAAATCTAAAAATAGTGCGCCGATAAATGCTTCAAACAAACATCCTAGTTTCTTTAAATTGGTTCGTATTTTTTTTTCTTCCGCATGTTTGGAAATTATTAACCATTTATGCAGTCCCATTTCATATGCGACTCTACCGATTGCCTCATTTTTTACAATCGCGATTTTTTTTTCGGTCATAAACCCTTCATTTTCTTTTGGAAATCGTCGATACAAATAATATTTTGTAACTGCTTCTAAAATACCGTCTCCTAAAAATTCCATACGTTCATTCGATTTGCTGCTTAGTGACATGCAATCCGACGGTTTTTCTACAATAGTAATTTTTTGTTGCAAGTTTTCAAAGTGCGAACGTTTAGTGTAAGAACGATGAACAAATGCTCGTTCGTATAACACCATGTTATGAATCGTGGGAGGGATGTTATATTTAGCAAGAATAGATTGAACGTCATTCAATGTAATCTTTGTATTTAACGGATTATATGGATTAAATATTAGTCCTTCATCCGTTTTAATAATGTCATCATCGTGCGAAATTAGTTTATCTGTCATTTAGTTAATTCTTGTAATGACTTTATATAGTTTTACATATAGTTTTACATACATAGTTTTAGAATATTATAACAAAACATTTATTAAACTTTTGAATAAAATAAAATATTCATGATATATATAAAATGGTTTATATGAGTGGTAGCAAAGCCGCGCGCAATCAAGCGTCAATTGTCAATAGAACAAACGTCTGTGGTGGTATGAAGAAGGCTGGTATTGCACCTCGCGTCGGGTGGTACCTGTCAAGTAATACTATGTTAGTAGGTGCCCCCCAGACAATCCCCCGATTCTGCATTCCTAATAGAACTGTCCAGACCCAACAGACTGGATACCGTGCTACAATTGGTGGTAACATGGGTTAAACATATTATATTTTATGTATAAATATTTAACTGTAAAACAATATTAGCTATAAAATAATTTAATAACAATGTATGTATTAAATTATTACATGATTATTCAAATAGATAATAGAGAGAAAGAATTGATAACCCAAATTGACATTATAAAATCAATTATTCCAGCATTTGCTAATATAAAGGTAGAAGTAGTTCTCCTACCAATAGGAGATATTTTGATTGTTGATGCTGAAAATAAAGAAACAAAAATAATTTTCGAGAGAAAATCCATATGTGATTTATCAGCGAGTATTAAAGATGGACGATACGAAGAGCAGTCATATAGATTAGATGGTTTAAGCCATCATAATCACAATATTATTTATTTAATTGAAGGCGATGTAAACAAAATCAGTCGTGGTATGAACACTACGCAGGCAAAACAAACAATGTACTCTGCTATTTTCTCTCTAAATTATTATAAAGGGTTCTCTGTGATAAGAACATTTAACATCGAAGAGACAGCAATTTTTATTTGTAATACGGCTTCAAAGCTAATCAAAGAGAGAAACGGGAAAAAGGCGTACTATTCCATTACGAATACTAATGTACAAAGCGACATCGACGAAAGAACTGATAAAGATTACGTGAATGTCGTTAAAAAGATTAAAAAGGATAACATAACACGCGATAATATTTCAGAAATAATGCTTTGCCAAATGCCGGGCATAAGTTCTGTAACGGCACTAGCAATTATAGAAAAATATAAATCGTTATCAAATTTGCTGATAGAACTTTCAAAAGACGACAATTGTTTAAAAGACATTAGTTATATCAATACAAAAGGTCAGAGTCGAAAAATAAATCAAAAAAGCGCAGAAATTATTAAACAGTTTTTGTTATAAATTAAGGTTATAAATTAACTAATCTCAATTGAAACCTCATTATCTTTATAATATCCAGAGTCTACTAATTTTTGTGTGTAGTCTGCGCCGCCCCAATTCGGGTCCATTGGATTTGGACTAATTTGTGCGTTTTCTTGTTGAATATCTAGCTTATCTAAAGGTGTGGTTGTGCCAACATAATATGATGTTTCGTCATATGAAGGATACGAATTTTTGTTATAGGGTGGATCCGAACGGGTAGCATCTACCAAACGTGTTGGGTTTGGATATTGTAAATAAGCATCTGTTTCAGGAGATTCGTTAATAATTTCCCCTGATGATGCAATACTTACTGGCATTTTATCACTTGGTGGAAGCCCTCCTTGCGGATATAGTGGGTTTGGTCGCGCTTTATAAACAGCTTTTCCTTGTGCGTCATATGTTTGTTGTAAATAAAGTATGGGGCATCTTATACCTTTGCTTCTTTGCCAATCAATAAATTCGGCATAATCTTCTAAATTAGTAAACTCGATTGGATTAACACCAGGCACTTCGGCTAACTCTGTGTTGTGTAAGTAAAATTTAGAATCTTTCTGAATAAGTAAATTTGGACATCTAAGTTGGAATGTACTATAATTAGGGCATGGGGGGTTATCTAATTCTACTAATTCTACCTTTTTAGGGTTATAATAGGCTATAGCAAAAACAAAAAATACTATTATCAACATTATTAAAATAAAGTATAACCACGTCATATATATAATTATGAGGATAAAAATGTTAAGACTATATATATTTTAATATATTATTTTCTATATATATAACACGTACATTAATGAAGTTTATGCATATAAATAATGAAAGTGATATGACACAATTAAAAGATAGTATTTACGGTAATAAGGACATTTTTATGTTGATATATATGGAAGGGTGTGGTCCATGTAATCTAGTTCGTCCAGAGTGGAAAAAACTGGAAAATGTGTTACGTAAACATAAAACAAATCCCAAATACAAAAATGTAGTGATTATGGATATTAATAAAGACATACTAGAAAAAGCGAGAACTAATATTAAATCCCCTAGTTGGTTTCCTACAATTACATTTGTTTCAAAAAGGGGTGTTATTCAAGAAAATTTCGAAGAAAGCAATATTCCGAATAAAAACAAAGAAATTGATGTCTTTGAATTATGGATTAAAACTAAATTACACAAACGTGCTCTCCCAACAAGAAGAACACGACGAACTACGAAAAAAATACATTCAAAATGGAGCACTACGCGTAAAGCTAAGCGCAGCATAAAACGTAACCATCTAACAATCGCACGAGATTATGAATAAATGCATAAATAAACATGTACATTTTGCCGATGTACATTTTTATAATTTAATATAATTTATGCCAATAATCCAATAAAATTGATTAATTTATAATGAACTAAATATAATGTATGTAACTAACCAAATGGAACACACATTCCGTATTTTCGATTTTAATGTATATAATGAAAAAAGCGATTCGTCTGACGATGAGCAAAATACGTACAAGGATTCATCCAGTTTTATGATTCAAATTTTTGGATTAAATAAAGCCGGCGAAACCTGTTCTATTATAGCCGAAAACTATAACCCGTTTTTCTATGTAATGGTCAACGATACCTGGACTATTTCAATGAAAAATGACTTTATTAAACACATCAAAGATAAAATAGGTAAATATTATAGTGACTCAATAACTGATAGTAAAATCATTAAACGCAAAAAGTTATATGGTTTTGATGGTGGTAAAGAGCATAAATTTATTAAAATCGAATTTTCCAGTATGGCGGCGTTTACAAGGGTGCAGAACTTATGGTATTCAAGTTATGACAACGGTCACGTTTTGTTGGCAAATGGATACAAATTTAATAATACCGATATAAAAATTTATGAATCAAATATTCCGCCCTTGTTACGATTCTTTCATATTCGCGAAATAAGTCCATCTGGGTGGATTGCACTACCAAAAAACAAGACGGTTGTATTTAAAGACGACTCGAAAAAGTCCCACTGTACTTATGAGTTTGGAATCGATTATAAAAACATCGTCGCGTTAAATGATAACGAAGACCGGGTGCCCTATAAAATATGTAGTTTTGATATTGAAGCGAGTAGTAGTCATGGTGACTTTCCGGTGCCTGTGAAATCTTATAAAAAGCTCGCAACGAATATTATTGAATATTTTGAAAATTTAAATCTGACCCTAACTCCAGAGTTGTGTAAAAATATTTTGAAACGCATTATATTAGCTGCGTTTGGTTTTGAACAAATGGATAAAATAGACTTGGTGTATCCTAAGAAAAAAGGTCTTGCGAAACTAGAAATTGAACATATGTGTGAATCGTGGTTACAAAAACCGGTTCGCGATTTACAAAAATCGGTAGAATTTAATAATACAACTACCTTAGAGTCAATGTTTGAAAAAATGAGTGCGGGGGAGGATGACGAGGATGACCTTTATAAAAGCAATGTAAAATCATATACCGACAAAAAGGCGACAATTGTCAATATTTTATGTGACACAAAATTTGAACGTGATGGAAAACTAAACGAATTGAACATTTCATTGAACAGCCATTTTCCCAAACTGGAAGGTGATAAAGTAACCTTTATTGGTTCTACATTTATGAATTATGGTGACAAGGACCCTTATATGAATCATTGTATAGCGCTTGATACCTGTTCTAAATTGACGACGGATAATACTATCATTGAAAGTTATAATACCGAACGTGACGTTTTACTCGCCTGGCAAAAACTGATACAACGAGAAAATCCAGATATTATTATAGGCTATAATATATTTGGGTTTGATTACCAGTTTATGTTTAAACGCGCGGAAGAAAATGATTGTATGGAAGATTTCTTAAAATTATCAAGAAACAAAGACGAAATATGCGGCGAAAAAGATAAAGCAACTGGTAAATATAAGCTTGCTGAAAGCAGCATTCATCTGGCGAGTGGGCAACACGACTTGTATTTTATTAAGATAAATGGTCGGCTTCAAGTGGATTTATATAACTTTTATCGTCGTGAAGCAAACTTGACCAGTTATAAATTAGATTACGTAGCAGGATATTTCATAGGAGATTATGTAAAGAGCGTTAAACTGGATGAAAAAACCCGTATTCATACTTCCAATATGACTGGATTATTAGTTGGTAGTTTTGTTCACTTTGAAGAGATAGGTCATTCGGTTGATTATTATGCAGATGGTGCGAAATTTATGGTAACCGAAGTAAATAAAACCGACGGAGTTTTTAGTATAGCCGAACATATTAATCCAGATATGAAAAAAAAGGTGCGATGGTGCTTGGCAAAGGACGACGTAACTCCCAAGGATATTTTCCGCCTTTCGAATGGGTCCGCGGAAGACCGTGGAATTGTTGCGAAATATTGTATTCAAGATTGTAACTTGGTTCACTATTTGTTCAACAAGTCGGATGTTCTAACTGGATATATTGAGATGTCAAAAATTTGTAGTGTTCCTATAAACTTTTTGGTAATGCGAGGTCAGGGTATCAAATTGACTAGTTATATTGCGAAAAAATGTAGAGAGAAGCGGACACTTATGCCTGTCATTGAAAAAGGAGGCATGGATGAGGGATATGAAGGTGCTATTGTATTGGAACCTAAATGTGATTTGTATTTGGATAATCCGGTGGCTTGTGTAGATTACGCATCACTTTATCCAAGTTCCATGATTAGCGAGAATTTATCGCATGATAGTAAGGTATGGACCAAGTCGTATGATCTAAAGGGCGATTTGGTAGAGGAATCTGGCGAAAAGGATAAAGCCGGAGAATTTCGTTATGATAATTTACCTGGATATGAATATGTCAATGTTACGTATGACACATATATGTATGTTAAAAAGACTACTGCATCAATCACATATGATAAAATAAAAACAGGTCATAAAATTTGCCGATTCGCGCAACCATTATCAGACGCGAATAAAGCCATTATGCCGTCTATTTTAGAAGAATTACTAAAAGCCCGTAAATCTACTAGAAAGTTGATTCCTCAGCAGACGGATGATTTTATGAAGCAAGTGTTGGAACAGCGACAATTGGGTTATAAACTAACAGCGAATTCTTTATATGGGCAATGTGGTGCCAAAACGAGTACGTTTTATGAACAGGACATCGCGGCATGTACAACTTCGATAGGCAGGTTACTACTAATTTATGCGAAAAAACTTATTGAAGAATGTTATGGAAATAAAATTTGTAATACAAACGGTCATGGACCCGTCTTAACCAAAGCAGAATATATTTATGGTGATAGTGTTGCGAAATATACACCTGTATATGTTAGGGTGAATAATGAAATTGATATTTTAACTATAGAAGATTTGGCAGAAAAATACGGTAAAAATAATTGGATTATGTGTAAAGAGACGGGTAAACAAGATAAAGAATTTTGTGAATTAGATAATGTAGAAACCTGGACAGAAAAGGGATGGACTAAATTATATCGTGTCATTCGTCATGAATTAGCATCGCATAAAAAAATGATGCGGGTTTTAACTCATACGGGATTAGTAGATGTAACCGATGACCATTCACTTATATTAAAATCCGGGGAAGAAATTTCGCCGAAAGATATAAATATTGGTACAGAATTATTGCATTACTCAAATCCGGTTAATGAAAAAAGTTGTAGTGATTTAATAAGCGAAGAAGAAGCGCAAATAATGGGATTCTTCTTTGAAAATGGAGAATGTTGCGAATATACGGGCTGTATGTATGGAGTATCATATTCGTGGTCGTTGAGTGCTTCTTCACAAGACGTAGACGTTGATAAATATTTAAATTTATGTCAAAAAGTATATCCAACATTTGAATGGGTTCTTACCCCGACGAGCACGTCAGGTGATGTTATAATTACTCCCCAGTATAACAAATCGATTGGTGGCGGTCTAATATCAGAATTAGTTAACAAATATAGCAATGTAATGTATTATAACCAATCCACAAAAATTCCAACAGGAGTTATGTTAGGAAATGTAGGGGTAAGGCGTGCGTTCATTGTGGGGTTATGCGATGCTTATAAACAAATAGACACAAACTTGTATATTACATATCAACACACACAAATTAGTGCTTCACATATTTCATGGCTTGCACAAAGTGTAGGATTAGATACATATATTTACGTGCGCGATGATATAACTAATAAGTATATAATTACAATAAATAATAAGAACAGCACACAAAAGTCAGCTGCTGTGAAAAATATAACATATATTAAATATAGTGGATATGTGTATGATTTAACTACAGATAATCATCATTTTGCTGCAGGAGTAGGAAATATGATAGTTCATAACACGGATAGTGTATTCTTCACGTTCAACCTACAAACCCTTGAAGGGAAGCCTATTCGTGGAAAAGAGGCGCTTGAAATTACGATTGAATTAGCACAGGAAGCAGGGCACTTGGCGTCGAGCTTTTTAAAAGCACCGCATGACTTGGAATATGAAAAGACCTTTATGCCATTCTGTTTATTATCAAAGAAGCGATATGTAGGTATGTTGTATGAAACGGACCCCAATAAAGGCAAACGTAAAGAAATGGGGATAGTGTTAAAACGGCGTGATAATGCGCCTATTGTAAAAGATGTATATGGTGGAATTATTGATATATTAATGAAGGAGCAAAATATACAGCAAGCCACGGATTTCTTAAAGGCATGTTTACAAAATATAGTAGACGAAAAATATCCTATTGAGAAATTAATTATAACAAAATCGTTACGGTCTGGTTATAAGAAGCCAAATTCAATCGCGCATAAAGTACTTGCTGACAGAATTACATCACGTGACCCGGGGAATAAGCCAAGTTCGGGGGATAGAATACCTTATGTGTATATTCATACGCAAAATAAAAAAGCATTACAAGGTGAAAAGATTGAAACTCCGGCATTTATTAAAGAAAAGAATTTGAAGATTGATTATTCGTTTTATATTACAAACCAAATAATGAAACCTGTTCAGCAACTATTTGCGTTAGTTTTAGAAAAAATATGGGAAAACAATAAAAAGATGAGCAAGATAAAAACGTTTAGGACAAGTGTGGAGACATTGCGCAAGACTACTCTTCCTGAAAAATTTGAAGACAAGTTGGAGCAACTTAAAAATAAAGAAGTAAAAGCACTGTTGTTTGATTCTTATTTGAGAGAAACGAATAATGAAAAAGAGGGTAATCAGAACATTTCCAAGTATTTTGGTAAATAATAATAAGATGTATAAGTTTTCAAATAAACATTAAAAAATATAATATTTTGTTATTATATAAATATGTCCGCTTTAGTCCTTGAATACGCTATTGATGTAACTAGTTTTACATTAGTTTTGCCAATTTTTTCTGGTACTATTACTAGCATTAATTGGGGCGATGGTAGTGTAACTATCGGAACAGGAGATTATGATGTAGATAAAACACATACTTTTGCAGATGCTGGTACGTATACAGTATCGATATTAGGAACAGGTATAACCACCATGGATTATCTTCAAGCCAGTTCGGGTGCCAATTATTTAACAAGTTGTACTAGTTTTGGCGAAATCGGGTTAACTAATTTAGCAAATGCTTTCAGTTCATGCTACAACTTAACCGCTGTCCCAGTCAATTTACCTACGAATTCAAGCGTTACAGATATGAGCAATATGTTCAATCGTGCAACATCATTTAACCAAAATATAGGTAGTTGGGATGTTTCAAGCGTTACAAATATGAGCAATATGTTCTATACTGCAACAGCATTTAATGGAAATATAGATAGTTGGAATGTTTCAAGCGTTACAAATATGGAAAGTATGTTCAATCGTGCAAGAACATTTAATCAAAGTATAGATAGTTGGAATGTTTCAAGCGTTACAAATATGTCCTATATGTTCGGTGAGGCAGCATCATTTAATCAAAGTATAGATAGTTGGAATGTTTCAAGCGTTACAAATATGATCGGTATGTTCGCTGGTGCAACATCATTTAACCAAAATATAGGTAGTTGGAATGTTTCAAGCGTTACAAATATGAGCAGTATGTTCAGTAGTGCAACATCATTTAACCAAAATATAGGTAATTGGAATGTTTCAAATGTTACAGATATGAGCTTTATGTTTAATGCACCATCATTTAACCAAAATATAGGTAATTGGAATGTTTCAAGCGTTACAAATATTAGCGGTATGTTCTTTGGTGCAACATTATTTAACCAAAATATAGGTAGTTGGACTGTTTCAAGCGTTACAGATATGAGCTATATGTTCTATAATGCAACATCATTTAACCAAAATATAGGTAATTGGACTGTTTTAAATGTTACAAATATGAGCAATATGTTCTATAGTGCAACATCATTTAATGGAAATATAGACAGTTGGAATGTTTCAAGCGTTACAAATATGAGCACTATGTTCAGTGGTGCAACATCATTTAACCAAAATATAGGTAGTTGGACTGTTTCAAGCGTTACAAATATGAGCAATATGTTCTATACTGCAACATCATTTAATGGAAATGTAGCTAGTTGGGATGTTTCAAGCGTTACAGATATGAACTATATGTTCAATCGTGCAACAGCATTTAACCAAAATATAGGTAGTTGGAATGTTTCAAGCGTTACAGATATGAGCGGTATGTTCTGTAATGCAACATCATTTAACCAAAATATAGGTAATTGGACTGTTTTAAATGTTACAAATATGAGCAATATGTTCTATAATGCAACATCATTTAACCAAAATATAGGTAATTGGACTGTTTTAAATGTTACAAATATGAGCAATATGTTCAATAATGCAACATCATTTAATCAAAATATAGGTAATTGGAATGTTTCAAGCGTTACAAATATGAGAGGTATGTTCGGTGGTGCAACATCATTTAACCAAAATATAGGTAGTTGGAATGTTTCAAGCGTTACAGATATGAACAGTATGTTCGCTGGTGCAACATCATTTAATGGAAATGTAGCTAGTTGGAATGTTTCAAGCGTTACAGATATGAGCAGTATGTTCTATAATGCAACATCATTTAATGGAAATGTAGCTAGTTGGAATGTTTCAAACGTTTACAGTACGGGCAATATGTTTTATAACACCGCAATATCTACATCAACTTACAATAGTATTTTAAATAATTGGTCAAGTTTAAATGTGCAAGAAGGTGTATATTTTGGTGGTGAAGGACTTGTATATTCACTTAATGGATTAAATGGACATGAACTATTATCAAATGCAAACGGGTGGATCTTTTCGGGTGATGCATTTATTTCAACAGACCCAATTTACCAAAATGCTAGTTTTACATTTAGTGTAAATGCAGCAAATTTTGCTTCTGGTACTGATTATACTTTATCATCAAGTGATTTATCCCCAAGTTCATCGGTTGAACCATATGATGGAAGTCCCCCACAAAAAATAGTTTATTCAAATTTAAGTTTTACTTCCTCTGGAACTAACAAACTAGTGAGTTTAACTGGTGGTAGCATTTCAATTACTTATTCATTAAATGTCTTAGCAAATGGAAATAATATGGTTTGTTTTACACCTTTTTACATTTCAAACGCCGATTTTAACGACATTAAAAAAATAAAAAAGTATAAAATCAATAGTAGGAATTTCACCTACGATGGTCTAACTTTTTCTTCTTCTGTTTTTATTCTTGAA
>Ga0214919_10002345_pt1 | contig 29913 bp, 29 predicted proteins | sample LL1503_MetaG_FD_177994 | JGI IMG/M metagenome (GOLD analysis project Ga0214919, IMG submission 177994) | Freshwater microbial communities from Lake Lanier, Atlanta, Georgia, United States - LL-1503 | ecosystem: Environmental > Aquatic > Freshwater > Lake | place: USA: Georgia | collected... | reverse complement strand
GGATTTCGCGCCCTTGCCACCCTTGTCCGTGGCGGTTTCCTCGCGAATGATGTCGTTGCACAGCTCGATGCACTCGTCGCAGATGAACACGGAAGGGCCCGCGATGAGTTTCCTCACCTCGTGCTGGCTCTTTCCGCAGAACGAGCAGTAAAGCAGTTTTTCGCCCGACGAGCTCTTTTCCGACATGCGTTTTGGCTCCCGCTATCCTGTCTGTTGACCTAGCCTGCGCCCTGCGCCCGCGACGTGAGAACCTTGTCGATCAGGCCGTACTTTACCGCGTCTTCCGCCGACAGGAAGTTATCGCGATCCGTATCCTTCGCAATCGTATCAACGTTCTGGCCGGTGTGCTTTGCGAGGATCTCGTTCAGCCGCTGGCGCAGGAACAGGATCTCCTTGGCGTGGATCTCGATGTCCGAGGCCTGGCCGGAAAAACCGCCCATCGGCTGGTGGATCATCACGCGCGAATTGGGCAGGCAGAAACGCTTGCCCTTCTCGCCGGCCGTCAGCAGCAGCGCGCCCATGCTCGCCGCCTGGCCTACGCACAGGGTGGAGACGTTGGGCTTGATGAACTGCATCGTGTCGTAGATCGCGAGGCCCGCCGACACCGACCCGCCGGGCGAGTTGATGTAGAACGAGATGTCCTTGTCCGGATTCTCGGACTCGAGGAAGAGCAGCTGGGCGACAATAAGGTTGGCCGTGACTTCGTTGACGGGCCCGACCAGAAAGACCACGCGCTCCTTCAGCAGGCGCGAGTAGATGTCGTAGGCACGCTCGCCACGCCCGGACTGCTCGATGACCATCGGGACCATGCCGAGGCCGGTGGGCTCAACGCGCGAGTGGTTCATGTGCATGCCGCCGGACGCCGATTGCCAGAGGGTGTCGCTCATGAGTTGCTTCCCATCAGTTCATCGAACGGGACCGCCTTGTCGACGACCTTGGCCTTGGACAGCACCCAGGTGACGACGTTGTCCTCAAGGGCGAGGCCTTCCATCTCATTCAGGCGTTGCGGCTGCATATAAAACCACTTTACCACCTCCGCCGGGCTCTCGTAGGACTGCGCCTGCTCCTCGATGAGCTTGCGTATCTGGTCGGGCTTGGGCTGCAGGCCTTCCTTTTTCGCGAGCTCGCCGATGATCAGGCCGAGCGCGACACGGCGGCGCGCACCAGCCTCGAACGCCGACGGGTCGAAGGGCAGCTGGTCCATCTTGAGGCCGCGCGCCTCGAGGTCGGCACGGGCCTGCTGCACCATCCCCTCGGTCTCCATCTGCACGAGCGACTTCGGCACCTCGATCGGCGTGCTGTCGTGCAGCGCCTGCAGCGCCTGTGACTTGGTGCGAGCCTTGATCCGCTTGGCGACTTCCCGCTCCACGTTCGCCTTGATGTCGGCGCGCATCTTCGCCACGTCGCCGTCTTCCACGCCGAGCCCCTTGGCGAACTCGGCATCAATCGCAGGCAGCGAGGGCGCTTCGACGAGGTTCACGGTGAGCGTGAAGCTGGCGGTTTTTCCGGCCACGTCCTTGCCGTGGTAGTCGTCCGGGAACTTCAGATCGAAGGTCTTGGCCTGGCCGGCCGCGAGGCCTTCCGCAGCGGCTTCGAACTCGGGCAGCATGCGTCCCTCGCCCAGCGTGAAGGCAAAGCCCTTGGCCGTCCCTCCGGCGAACACTTCACCCCCGATCTTGCCTTCAAAGTCGATGGTCAGCTTGTCGCCCTTCTGCGCGGCACGCCCTTCGGCGGCGGCAAAGGTCGTGCGCTGCTTCCTCAGGATCTCGATGGTCTTGTCGACCTCAGCGTCGGTCACCGTGACCGAAGGCCGCTCGACGGTCACCGCGCTGACGTCGCCGGTCTTCACTTCCGGATAGATCTCGAATGTCGCACTGAATTCGAATGCCGTCGCGTTCTCGGCACCCTCCTTCTGCACGGGCTCGATGCGCGGGTTGCCGGCGACCTTGAGGTTCTGCTCCTTGATCGCGTCGCTAAAGCGCTTCTGCAGGGCATCCCCGATGACCTCCGATCGCACCTGCGGGCCGTACTGCTGGGCGACGAGTTTGAGGGGCACCTTGCCCGGCCGGAAGCCGGACATCTTGATGCCACGGGCGAGCTTCTTCAGACGCTCCTCGAATTGCCGCTCGACCTCGTCGACCGGCACCGACATGGACAGGCTCCGTTCAAGGGAGCTGGGTGTTGCGAGATTTGCCGCCATTGCGCTATTCCTTACTTACGAAGTGTTCGCCGAAGACCATTGTGGTGCGAAGGAAGGGACTCGAACCCCCACGCCGTGAGGCGCTGGAACCTAAATCCAGTGCGTCTACCAATTCCGCCACCCTCGCAGGGGGATCCAACCGACTGCCGCTGCTAATGACAATCGCAAATGACAAAAGCGCTTGGTAGTCGCCATAATTATACCCTAGCCAACGCCCGGCTCCGCCCGCAAAGCAGGCGGAAAACCCTTACAAATCACACCCGTGTCCGCAGGCCACTACGAAAACTTCCCGGTCGCTTCCCTGCTCCTGCCGGCCCGGCTCCGGGAACCCGTAGGCGTCATCTACCGCTTTGCCCGGACGGCCGACGATTTCGCCGACGAGGGTGACGCGCCCGCCCCGGAACGACTGGCGAGCCTCGAAGCGTACCGGGCAGAGCTCGATCGCATAGCCGGGAACAAGCCCCCGGAAACCCTCCTGTTCTCGGACGTCGCCCGGATCGTGCGCGACCACGCCCTGCCGCTCGCCCCCTTCTATGACCTGCTGTCGGCTTTTTCCCAGGATGTGGTGAAGCCCCGCTACGCGAACTACGAGGAACTGCTCGACTACTGCCGCCGCTCGGCAAACCCGGTAGGACGGTTGATGCTCCACCTCTTCGGCGTCGCCGATCCCGTCAACATCGCCCGGTCGGATGCGATCTGTACTGCGTTGCAGCTGATCAACTTCTGGCAGGACGTCGCGATCGACTGGCAGAAGGATCGCGTGTACCTGCCGCTGGACGAATTGGCCCACTTCGGCGTGACCGAAGCGCAGATCGCCGCAGGGCACAGCGATGCGGCCTGGCATGACCTCATCACCTTTCAGGTCGATCGCACCCGGTCGCTGATGGGCGCGGGGGCGCCTCTCGGCCGCACCCTCGCGGGCCGGTTCGGCATGGAAATCCGCATCACGATCCAGGGCGGCCTCGCGATCCTCGACAAGCTCGAGTCGGCAAACTGCGATATGTTCCGCCACAGGCCGGTGCTGAAGTGGCACGACTGGCCGTTCCTTTTCCTGCGCGCCCTATGACCCCCGACGACTACTGCAAGGACAAGGCCGCTTCCAGCGGGTCCTCGTTCTACTACTCGTTCCTGTTCCTGCCGCCGGAACGGCGGCGCGCCATCACGGCCCTGTACGCGTTCTGCCGGGAGGTGGACGACGTTGTCGATGAAATCGAAGACCAGCAGGTCGCGCGCACCAAGCTCGCCTGGTGGCGGATCGAGGTCGGCAACCTGTTTGCGGGAAAACCGCAGCACCCGGTCACGCGCGCGCTCGAACCCGCGCTCGCGCCTTTCGGAATCACACAGGTGCGGCTGAACGAGATCATCGATGGCATGCAGATGGACCTCGATCAGTCGCGCTACCTTGATTTCCCGGGCCTGGAAAGGTATTGCTACCACGTGGCCGGCGTCGTCGGCCTGCTGGCGGCCGGCATCTTCGGCTACCGCAACCCGCAGACGCTCGACTACGCAAAGAACCTCGGCCTCGCGTTCCAGCTGACGAACATCATTCGCGACGTCGGCGACGACGCCCGCCGCAACCGCATCTACCTGCCGATGGACGAGCTGAAGAAGTTCGAAGTCCCCGCGTCCGACATCCTGAACGCGCGCTACAGCGACAACTTCACCCGGCTGATGCAGTTCCAGGCAGCGCGTGCGCGCACCTACTACGCGGCCGCCTTTGCCGCCCTGCCCGCTGAAGACCGGCGCGACCAGCGCGCAGGGCTGATCATGGCGGCGATCTATGGCACCGTGCTGGACGAGGTCGAGGCCGACGGCTTCAAGGTGCTGACGCAGCGCACCTCCCTCACCCCCCTGCGCAAGCTCTGGATCGCGGTCCGCACGTGGCTCAAAACGTAGCGGTCGTAGGGGCAGGTTACGCCGGCTTGTCGGCCGCGGTATCGCTCACGCAACGGGGCATTCCGGTCACGGTCTTCGAAAGCGGCCCGCTCCCGGGCGGACGGGCGCGGCGCGTCACCACCGGCGGCCGCACGCTGGACAACGGCCAGCACATCCTGGTCGGCGCCTATTCGGCACTGCTCGGCATGATGCGCACGGTCGGTGCGGATCCGGACAAGCTTCTGCTGCGCCTTCCTCTCGAATTACGCTATGCCGAGGGCTTCCGGCTGAAGGCCCCGGCCCTGCCCGCGCCCCTGCACCTGGCCTTTGCCTTGATGACCGCGACCGGTCTCGGCTGGGGCGAACGGTTTGGTGCGGTTTCGTTCATGCAGGCCATGAAGAAGAAAGGCTTCCGGGTCGAGGAACACGTCAGCGTTGCAACGCTGATGCAAGCCCATGGCCAGGCCGGCACCATCGGAAAATTCCTCTGGTACCCACTGTGCATTTCGGCCCTCAACACCTTGCCGCAGTTCGCATCGGCGAATGCGTTCCTTGCCGTGCTGCGCGACAGCCTCGGGGGCCCGCGTTCGGCCAGCGAACTGCTGATGCCGCGCGTCGACCTGACCGCCCTGTTTCCTGAACCGGCTGCCGCCTGGCTGGCCGGGCACGGCAGCGAGGTACGCTGCGGCTCTCCGGTGCGCGACATCGAGCCCCTGCGAAAGGCGTTCACGAAGGTGATCGTTGCGGTGGGTCCACACCAGCTGGAATCCTTGCTTCCACAGCTGGCTGGCGGCTACACCTACCAGCCGATCTACACGGTGTACCTGAAATTCCCGCCTCATGTGAAGCTCGAACTGCCCATGCTCGGGCTCTCGGACGGGGTGGTGCAGTGGGTGTTCGACCGCGCGCAGCTGGGCGGCGAACCCGGCCTGCTCGCATGCATCATCAGCGCACAGGGGGATCACCAGCAGATGGAGCACACTGAACTGACCGAAACCTGCCACCGGGAACTCTCCGCTGCGCTCGGCACCCTGCCAAAGCCGGAGTGGACGCAGGTCATCGCCGAAAAGCGCGCAACGATCACCTGCTCGCCCGACGCGAAGCGGCCCGGCCCGGACACCGGACTGGAAGGCGTGCTGCTCGCAGGCGATTACACCCACCCCGAGTACCCGCCGACGCTGGAGGCAGCGGTCCTCAGCGGCATTCGCGCCGCCATGCAGGTTCCGGATCCGGCCGTCAGGGGCTGACCCGATAGATGCGCAGCGACGAACGCGCGCCTGGAAACAAGTCGGGCCAGGGGATGGGCTCCAGCCAGTCAGGCACCACAGGCTCAGGCAAGCTCAGACGTTCTCCTAGCGTGAGTCCCTCCACGCCCGGCGTCCGCACCGGCGGAAGGCGTACCGAGGTCTGGACCAGCAGCCGTCCCGGCACGATGACGAGGTAGTTGACCTTGCGCGCCCGCGCAAGCTCGCGCGCAACGTGCAGGTCCCCGGTGTCGCTGAAGAAATCCAGCGTTGCCCCTATTCCCGGAAGGTTTTCGTACTGCGTGCCGATCGCGGACCCGCGCCCGAAGTAAGCCAGCTTCGCACCCAGCGCCGGTGGGGCGATGAATACCGGCGGGCGATCCGGATCGAGCAGCGACAGGTTGTAGGCGATTTCGCGAAACCGTGCCGCCTCCACAAGGTCGGGAGGGTTGAGCTTGCCGAGGCGGATGGCCCGACTCTCATCGATCACCCCGTTCATGTTGAATAGCAGTTGCCCGAGCAATGTCATGGAGCATGCCGCCCACACTGCGGTGCGGTGCGCCCCTCCCAAGGTCAGGGACCGCACCGCCAACAATACCGCGAGCAGGTGCGCAAGGCTCGCCGCGCACAGGAAATACCCCCAGGTCGGCTGGTGGAACACGAACAGGACGCTGAAGAGCAGAGTCGCAGGCGCCGTCAACAGGATCGCGGCACGCACCTCGGGAGCCAGCGACCGCATCCACAGAAGTGGAAGGCTGGCCAACGGCAACACGATCATCAGCAGTCCCAGCTCGTTGGCCAGCACCAGCAAGGCACGCGCACCGTAGCGATTGAATGGGGACACCATTTCCCCGACTGGCATCAGGACCTGGTGAAAGCCCGGGTCGCGCAGCGCAACCCAGCCGGCGGGCGCCAGCAAGACGCAGACCGGCAGCGCGCAGAGCCCCGCGACCGCGGCGAGCAATCGCGCGGCCACGCCCCGGTCCACCTTGAACCCGGGTTCGTGACGCACCCGGGCCACGACGCAAAGCAACTGCCCTGCACAGAAGAAAGCCAGCGACTGGAGCGGGCCGTTGACTTCAAGGCGCGACCGGTCAAGGTGGTCGGGAAAGTACTCGAAGAGATAGCCGCAAAGGGAAACCATAGCGGCGGCCGCTCCCCAGGCACGCCAGAGGTCGGGTTCGTAGTGCCCCCCGGCGCCACCGCTCCCGGTTTCGCGGCCGTCCGCTGAATACCTGGCGAGGATCGCCGCGATGATCCCCGGCGCAGCAACGATCCACGCCGCATCCTGGCGCACGACACCTACCCACGCGCCCATCCCCGCCAGTGCACCGGACAGCAGGAAAGCATTTCGCGCCCGTAACCGGGACGCATCGCCTCCAGTGACATGACCGCATCCTCCAAGAACGAGCGCAAGAAGTGCACCGAGAAATGCAGCGAAGTGCAGGCCCTGGTGATCGACGTTGAATGGCTTGAGGTCGACCGCCAGCAGCCGCGGCGCTGTCGCGAGGGCAAGCACCATCAACGCGGCCGGCCCGCCCCCGACCCGGCGCGAAAGGATTGCGGCGAAAGCCGCGAGCAGCAAGGCATGGAGCAACGGGTTGGCCAGCGCTGCAGCCGGTTCAAGCGATGCGAGGAAATCCGTCCCCGTTACCCACGCACGCACCCAGGCGATTGCGCGAACCCAGGACAGGTACAGGCTGCTCCAGTAAACGACGCGCCCGTCCGGTGCATTGTCCACGTGGGTCCAGTGCGGCTGCCGCAAGGCCCCCGACTCATGCATCTCGCGCAGCAACGCCAGGTGCATATAGGAATCATCGTCCCAGAACAGCTTGGGGACACGCCCCTGCGCTACCGGCGGCGCACCGGCAAGATCGAGCGGCCGGTAGTAGGCATTGAACCTCTCCAGGGCCCAGTCCATCTGCCAGGCGTTCTGCGCGATGAAAAACAGGCCCAGCAGCAGCGCTCCCGCCACGAGCAGCCGGTCGCGGCGACTCATCGCGGAATCAGTCGCAACGTGCTCAGGAAGAAACTTGCAAACATCACCTGCACACCGGCAGCGAGCACGGTGAGCGAAGGGATCGCCACTCGCATCATTGAAGTCGCGACCAGCGGGCCGAACTCGGCGGCACGCCATTCGAGCACGCCGTACAACGCCCCGGCCACCCCGATCATGGCGAGGATGCCGCCGAAAACCAGCCCGCGCTCGAGGCTCGCTTGGCGCACGATGGCTTCCGTGCCGGGGTCGGGCGGGACCAGGCCGGCCACCATCGCCACCACCTTCGAGAACACGGCAAATCCGCATATCTGCAGGCCCACGATCACCGCGCCCCCTGCGTAGAGCATCGTATGGATGTCGAACACGACGCTGCCTACCGGCAAGGGCCCCGGGATCAGGGCCGCCATTGCAAGGGTCCCGGCACAGGTCATTCCCAACCCCGGGACGAGGAAAAGCCAGTGCGGACTGAACAGCAGCAGGAAGCGCAGGTGGCGCCAACCGTCGCGCCAGGTGCGCAGGTGGGGCGGCCGGCTGCGTCCGTCGGGCGCCAGGGTCGTCGGAACCTCGGCGATCTTCAGGCCCCGGAGGATCGACTTCACGACCATCTCGCTCGCGAACTCCATCCCGGTCGTGCGCAGGTCAAGGCCTGCGATGGCGGCCTTCGAGAATCCGCGCAACCCGCAATGGAAATCGCGAACACTGCTGCCGAAAAACAGCCTGCCGAGGAAACTCAGCACCGGATTGCCAAGGTAGCGGTGCAGGAACGGCATCGCGCCAGGGGCGATGCCGCCCGCGAAGCGGTTGCCCATCACCAGGTCGCATCCTTCGCGCAACTTGGCGACGAAGGCGTCCAGCGCCGCGAAATCGTAGCTCCCGTCCGCATCACCCATGATGATGTAGCGGCCCTGCGCCGAGTCAATCCCGCCTTTGAGCGCGCTGCCATAGCCCGGCGCGGCAACTGCAACCACCCGCGCTCCATGGGCCTGGGCGATCGCGGGAGACCCGTCGGAGCTCCCGTTGTCGGCGACAAGCACCTCCCCTTCGATACCGCTCCGCGCCAGGTAGTCCTTCGCCTTGCGCACGCAGTCGGCAAGCGTCTCCGCCTCGTTGAGGCACGGCATCAGGATCGTGAGTTCGAGGCGCGGCATGGCAAGCAGCGACCTTCCGGCCTACAACTCGCGAAGTTTCGCGACCGCCTGGTCGACGCGCTCGACGGCAATGATGTCCAGCCCGGGAATTTTCCCCTTCGGCAGGTTTGCCTTGGGCACGATGGCGCGGGTGAAGCCCAGCTTTGCCGCCTCGCGGAGGCGATCCTGGCCTCGCGGCGCAGGGCGCACCTCGCCCGCCAGCCCGACTTCACCGAATGCGATGACCTTGCCCGGGATCGGTCGGTCCGTGAGCGATGAAACGATCGCCAGCATCACGGCAAGGTCCGCGGCCGGCTCTCCGATGCGAACCCCGCCCACCGCGTTGACGAATACGTCCTGGTCGTAGCACGCGATTCCCGCATGCCGATGCAGCACTGCGAGCAGCATAGCGAGCCGGTTCTGCTCAAGGCCCACCGACAGGCGGCGCGGATTCGGCGCGTGGGCCGCATCCACCAGCGCCTGGATCTCCACCAGCAGCGGCCGGGTTCCTTCGAGCGTGGCAAGCACGCAGGATCCCGGCACGTCCTTTTCATGGTGGGACAGAAACAACGCCGAAGGGTTCGAGACGCCGCGCAGGCCCTTTTCGGTCATTGCAAAGACACCGAGCTCGTTGACTGCACCGAAGCGGTTCTTGATTGCACGGATCATGCGAAAGCTCGAATGCGGGTCGCCCTCGAAATACAGCACGGTGTCGACGATATGCTCGAGGACGCGCGGGCCGGCGATGGCGCCCTCTTTCGTCACGTGCCCGATGATGATCAGCGCAGTGCCGCTCGACTTGGCGTGCCGCGTGAGTTGCGCCGCGCATTCCCGCACCTGGGCAACGGATCCCGGCGCCGACGTCAATGCTTCCGAGTACAGCGTCTGGATCGAATCGATCACAGCCACCTGCGGCCTCGCGGCCTCCAGCGCCGCAGCGATGCGTTCGAGCTGGATTTCGGCAATCAGTTCGACGTCGCCGGCGTCGAGGGCAAGCCGCGAAGCGCGCAACGCCACCTGCTCGGCCGACTCCTCGCCCGACACGTACAGGGTCTTGTGACGCGGCGCGATCTCGGCCAGCGCCTGCAGGAACAGGGTGGACTTGCCGATGCCGGGATCGCCCCCGATCAGCACCACCTGTCCCGAGACCAGGCCACCACCGAGCACCCGGTCGAGTTCGCCGATCCCGGTGGGCAAACGCTCGACTTCGCGCGTCTCGATCCGGTTAAGCGGCACGGGCTTGGCGGCAGCTGTGGCGCTGCCAGCAACCGACGAGTACCGGTGCGTGGATGGCTTGCCCTCGGCGGCGGTTTCCTGGAGCGTGTTTCCGGCTCCACAGGAGGGGCAGATGCCGAACCACTGCAGGGCACTGGCCCCGCACTCGCTGCAGATGTAGACCGACCGAGCCTTCGCCACTAGGGAACTTCCACCACCGGTACGCGCGGCGCGAGCCCGCACAGGAGCTCATAGGACAGCGTGCCCGCCGACGCGGCCACCTCGTCAGCCGAAAGACCCTCGCCCCACAGCGTGACCGGCGTCCCGATGTAGGCCTCCGGAAGCGTGGTCACGTCCACGCACATCATGTCCATAGACACGCGGCCGATGGTGCGCGTGCGCTGCCCGCCGACCAGCACCGGCGTGCCCGTAGGCGCAATTCGTGGATAGCCATCGGCATAGCCGCACGCGATGATCGCAATCGTCATCTCCTCGGTCGCCTCGAACGAAAACCCGTAGCCGACGCGCTCGCCCGGCTGCAGATTCTGCAGGGCGATGATCTCGGTCGTGAGCGTCATCACGGGTTGCAGGCCGAGGCCCTCGGCGCTCTGGGTCTCTGTGGTGAAATCGCCGGCGTTGAACCCGAACGGGGAACAGCCGTAGAGCATGATCCCGGGGCGCACCCAGTCGGCGTGCGTTTCCGGGTAGCGCAATACCGCGGCCGAATTTGCCAGGCACCGCGGCCCCTGCATCGGCTGCGTAAGACTGTTGAACCACTCCAGCTGCCCGGCCACGCCGGCTGCGCCATCGGCATCTGCGAAGTGCGTCATCAGCGTCACGGACTTCACCTGCGGATGGTTGTGCAGGGCGTTCCAGGCGATCCGCACGTTGTCGACGGTAAAGCCGAGCCGGTTCATCCCGCTGTTGACCTTCAGGTAGGCATCGATGGGGCTGGCCAGTGCCGTCCGCTCCAGGATTTCGATCTGCTCGATGTTGTGCACCACCGGCGTGAGGTCGTATTCGCAGAGCAGCGCCACGTCCTGCGGTTTGAAGAATCCCTCGAGCAGCAGGATCGGCTTCTTCACGCCCTGCAGGCGCAGGCGGATGGCCTCCTCGAAATCGAGCATCGCGTAGCCGTCGGCGTCCACCATCGCGCGCGCCGCACCGACCAGGCCGTGGCCGTAGGCGTTGGCCTTTACCACCGCCCACACCTTGGATTGCGGTGCGCGGGCGCGAGCCACCGCCAGGTTGTGAGTGAGCGCCGAAGCCTTGATGGTTGCGAGCAGTGGACGGGGCATGGCCTAGAGGTCAGCGCTTGCGCGCAGCCTTTCCTTGGCGAATTCGATGAAGGTGTTGGCCAGCCGGCTTCGGAAACGCTCCTTCGGGTAAACGACCGAAAGCTTGCGCATCAGTCGCGGTGCAAGCGGCATGGCCGCGAGCTGTCCGAGGCGGATTTCCTTGGCCACTGTGGCATGGGACATGATGGCAAACCCCAGACCCGTGCTGACCAGGCCCTTGATCGCCTCCGGACTGCCGAGCTCCATCACCGTGTCCAGCGCATCCGGCGAAATCCCGGCCGCCCGAAAGTAGCCGTCGGTCACCTCGCGCGTCCCGGACCCCGGCTCCCTGCTGATGAACGCATGCTTCAGCAGCTGGGATGGCCTCACGCTCGCCTGCTTGGCCAGCGGGTGTTCAGGTGCACAAAGCACAAGCAGTTCGTCATCGGCACAAAAGTCGGACACCAGCGCCGGGGAGTGTGAGGGCGCCTCGATGAAGCCGAGGTCCAGCGTGTGTTCGGCGACCCGACTCTCCACCGCCTCAGAATTGGCCACAATCAGGCGCGGCAGCACCTTGGGATGCAGGGCACGAAACTCCCCCAGTACCCGAGGCAGCAGGAATTCCGCAATCGTCATGCTCGCGCCGATCAGCAGGACGCCGGCCACCTCCCCGGTGAGTTCCTTCACCCGCGTGTCGAGTTCGGCCGACAGGCCCAGGATCCTCTCGGCATAGTCGAGCACAAGGTCCCCGGCAGGCGTCAGCGCAATATGCCCATGGCCACGATCGAACAGGCGCGTGTTGAAGTGCTCCTCCAGCTGTTTGATCTGAAAAGTGACGGCGGGTTGCGTCATGAACAGCGCCTCGGCGGCCTTCGTAAACGAAAGCTGCCTCGCCACCGCGTGGAACACCTGGAGCCTCCGATCCGCCATCCCGTTGCGCCCGAACACTAGTTGACGCTTATTCAAGCATAAATTGCACTTCAAGCATATCTTATGGGTGTACGGGCTTGGACATAAACGCGAATCTTTCGTACGGCCATGCTATAAAGCCGCCTGCATGACCAAGGAGAATGACCGGCAGCGCCAAAGAGCGGCCGGCACCCAGAAAGCACGATGAACGTCGGGTTCTACATCATCATGGCCGCGCAGTTTTTCTCGTCGCTGGCCGACAACGCCCTGCTGGTGGCGGCTATCGCACTGCTTATCCAGTCCGATTCGCCCGGTTGGCTCACTCCCTACCTCAAGTTCTTCTTCGTGATCTCGTACGTGGTGCTCGCCCCGTACGTGGGCGCCTTCGCCGACCGCCTGCCCAAGGGGCAGGTCATGCTGGTCAGCAACAGCATCAAGATCGTGGGCTGCACAATGATGCTGTTCAACGTCAACCCGCTCGTCGCCTATGCAATGGTGGGGCTCGGCGCCGCGGCCTATTCGCCGGCGAAGTACGGGATCCTCACCGAGTACCTCCCCCCGACCAAGCTCGTGCTGGCCAACGGATGGATCGAAGGCCTGACAGTGTCCTCCATCATCCTGGGCACGGTCCTCGGCGGCGTGCTGATCAATGCACGTATCTCCGGCCTCCTCCTCAATTTCGACCTGCCATTCATCGAGACCGGGATCGACACGCCCGCGGAAGCGGCGATTTCACTCATCGTCTTCATCTATGCAATCGCAGCGTTCTTCAATCTCTATGTGCCCAATACCGGCGTGCCGCTCAGGAAGCTGCCTTCGAACCCGCTCGACACGCTCGTCGACTTCTTCGCCTGCTTCAAGCGCTTGTGGGCCGACAAGCTCGGCCAGATCTCGCTCGCGGTCACGACGCTCTTCTGGGGTGCGGGCGCCACCCTGCAGTTCATCGTCATCGAATGGGCCCGCCACAACCTCGGGTTCGACTTGTCACGCGCCTCCATCCTCCAGGGGGTCGTCGCCTTCGGCATCGCGCTGGGTGCCGTGGTCGCATCCTCGCGCGTCAAGCTTGACCAGTCGATCAAGGTCATTCCGCTCGGGATAGCCATGGGACTGATCGTCCCGCTCATGGTCTTCGTGCACAGCATCTGGGTGGCGATCCCGCTCATGATCGTGATCGGCAGCCTGGCGGGGTTCTTCGTCGTGCCCATGAACGCCCTGCTCCAGCATCGCGGCCACAACCTCATGGGCGCAGGACGCTCGATCGCCGTGCAGAACTTCAACGAGAACAGCTCGATCCTCGTCATGATCGCGACCTACTCGATCCTGCTGGGATCCGGCGTGTCGATCACCTGGATCGTGATCCTGTTCGGCCTGTTTGTGGCCGGGACGATGGCTCTTGTGCAGCGCTGGTTCACGCTGAACAAGGTGAAGCACGGCGCAGAAATCGACCAGCTGCTGGCGATCGCCAAGACGGAAAAGCACTAGGGCCCACAAGGGGCCCCGAAGGCGAACCTACTTCGCCTTCCCTGCCGCAAAATCCATGATCATCCTCGCCGCGAGGTAGAGCCGCGGTTCGATGGAATCCAGCAGCACGTATTCTGCATCGTTGGAGTGCGCGCCGAATCCCTGCAGCCCGAAGCGCTCGATCACCGCGCCCTTGGCCTTGAGCGAAGCGAAAGCGGCATCGGTTCCACCGCCTTCCGCCACTTCGCCGACGACCAGGTCCTTGCCCAGTTCCTTGTAGATCGACTGCGCATGTGCGGCGAGGGCCTTGGACGCGGGCGTCGCCTCCAGCGGCGGCCTGCGGCGCTCGAATATCATTTCGACCTTGGTATCGGGCACCAGCGTCTTGCCGATGCGCTCGCGAACCTTCGCCTCAAGACCATCGTAGTCCGCCACGCGAAGCACGCGCACATCCGCCGTGGCCGTGGCGATGGCAGGAATGACATTTCGGTTGGTGCCCGCGCTCGCGACAGTCCAGTTCATCTTCACGCCGGTCTTGGTGTCGGAGAAATCCTTGGTTTGCAGGACCTGGTGGGCCAGCTCATACAAGGCATTGCGGCCGTTCTCCGGGGCGGCCCCGGCATGCGAGGCGCGGCCCTTGACGTTGAGGATCACCGCGGCGATGCCCGCTGTCGACAGCGACAGGCGGTCCGAGTCGACGCGCGAGCCCTCGAACGAGAACACGGTGTCGTGCTCGCCGCCCAGCTTCGTCAGCAGGGCCCGCGACCCGGGCGAGCTGATTTCCTCGTCGCCGTTGATCAGCACCGTGATGAGTCCATAGTCGCGGAAATTGAGCCCCTTGAGGACGGCAAGCGTATGCAGGATCACGGCCACGCCCTGCTTGTCGTCCGCAATACCCAGCCCGTAGGCACGCCCGCCGTCGATGCGAAACGGCTGCTGGGCGAGCATGCCCTTGAGGTAGACCGTATCCATATGCGCGATCAGCAGGATCTTCTTCGTGCCGGTTCCCTCGAACCGAGCGTGCACCATCCGGCCGATCTTCGGGGGCGTATCCTCCATCTTGTAGACATCGGCGCCCGGCAGGACGAATTCGACCTTTCCTCCTAGCGCCTTGAGGCGGTCGGCGATCAGGCTGGAAATCCTCTCGAGCCCTTCGGTGTCCCGGCTGCCCGACTCGATCGACACCAGGTCCTTCATGGTCTCGATCAGCGCGGGCTTTTCCTTCCTTGCCTGTGACAGTACCGACTCGACAGGTTGGGCCGAAGCCTGGAAGGCGAACGAGGAAAACAGTGCTGCCGCAGTGATGACTAGCTTGTTCAATTGGTTTCTCCCTGGCGCCGGATCGGTTCCGGCTCGCTACGTTAGAGCACGACGGGCGTATTAGGCAACTCGTTCGGGTTGTCCTCGCCCGGCGGAAAGTGCGCCACCAGCAGGTCGCTGATGGCCTCGATGCCGAGGATTGCCCCCGCCTCGAAGCGGCCGGCGGCGAAGGCAGACTGCATTTCGCCGCAGATCGCATCCCAGGCTGCGCTCCCTACCCGGGCGTGAATGCCCCGGTCGGCCACGATCTCGACGCGCCGGTCCGCCAGCAGCAGGTAGACGAGCACGCCTGCGTTGTTCTCCGTATCCCAGACGCGCAAGCGGCTGAAGACGTCGATGGCGCGCTCCCGCGCGTTCCGGCCGCGCATGAGGGGGCCGAGAGACAGGCCGCCCTCGACGACAAACCGCAGTTCGCCTCGATGCCGCTTTTCCTGTGTCGAGATCGCGCGTTCTATTGCGCCCAGGACCGGGCGCGGGAAGTCCCGTCGCACCGCAAGGTCGTCCAGCAGGAGGTGCCTGATCCAGCGCATGTTCACCAGCGCCCCGAAGAGCCGCCGCCCCCGAAACTGCCGCCCCCACCGCCCCACCCCGACCAGCCGCCGCTGCCGGAGGAAAACCCGCCTCCGCCCGAGGACCAGTTGCCCGAATTAATCAGTGTCAGGATAAAGATGACCAAGGCAACGATCCCGGCAATCCCGAGGCTGAACAGGTACAGCGCGACCGCCCCCGCGATGCCTCCCGTGACCAGGGCTCCGGGGAAACGCCCGAGCAGCGACTTCAGGACTGACCCCACTACGACGGCAAATATGAGTCCCGGGACGACCAGGTCGGACGGATCCATCCCGCCGAGCCCGGGCAGGCTGTTCGAATTCGACGGCGGCGGAAGTTTCTCGCCTTCAACCAGGCCGATCAGCCGGTCCACGCCGGCCGCAATGCCGCCATTGAAATCTCCTGCCTTGAAGCGCGGCGTAATGACCTCGCTGATGACGCGCTTGGCCGTCGCGTCCGGCACCGCGCCTTCGAGCCCATATCCCACTTCAATGCGCAATCGCCGGTCGTCCTTGGCCACAACAAGGATCAGGCCATCGTCCGTTCCTTTGCGGCCGACCTTCCAAGTCTCGGCAACACGGATGGAAAACTGCTCGATGGACTCGGGCTGCGTCGTTGGAAGCATGAGGACCGCGATCTGGCTGCCCTTCTTCGCTTCGAAGGCCATGAGTTTCTGCTCAAGCGAGGCCACCTGGCTCTGGGTGAGAGTCCCGGTGAGGTCGGTGACGCGGGCCTTGAGTGCCGGAACCGGGACTTCGGCATGCGCAATGGCCGCGAGGCTTGCTACGACAAGTGCGGCAAGCCAGCGCTTCAGCATGGCGGCGGCCTGCGCCTTACTTCTTCGCTTCGGCGGGCTTCCCGAAGTCGACCTTGGGCGCGACCGAGATGGCCTTCTCGTTCTCGACCGTGAAGTTGGGCTTGGGTTTGTAGCCGAAGACCATCGCGGTGAGGTTGTTCGGGAACTCGCGCACGGTGATGTTGTAGGCCTGCACGGCCTTGATGTACCTGCCGCGTGCCACGGTGATGCGGTTCTCCGCACCCTCGAGCTGCGCGGCGAGTTCGCTGAACTGCTGGGTAGCCTTGAGCTGCGGGTAGTTTTCCGACACCACCAGCAGGCGTGACAGCGCGCTGGAGAGCCCGTCCTGGGCCTTCTGGAAATTCGAGAATGCCTGCGGGTCGTTCAGCACCTCGGGCGTCACCTTGAGCGAACCGACCGAGGCGCGCGCCGTGACCACGGCCTCGAGTGTCCCCTTTTCGAAGTCGGCCGCGCCTTTGACGGTGGCGACCAGGTTCGGGATCAGGTCGGCCCTGCGCTGGTAGTTGTTGACCACCTCGGACCAGGCCGCAGTGACGCCCTCGTCGAGGCGCTGGAATTCGTTGTAGCCGCAGCCGGACAGGGTCAGGGCGGCAAGAAGGGACAGGGCAAGTTTGCGCATCGTTCGCTCCATTGAGGGTGCTAGCCGCTAGGTGGGGGCTAGGCCTTTCGCTTGCAAGTCCTCCATCGTCCCCACCGCAAATAGCAGGTCCTGCCACGCCTTTGCCTTGTCGGGCAGCGTTCGGAGCAGGTAAGCAGGGTGATAGGTCACGATCAGCGGCACGCCATGGTAGCTGTGCACCTTGCCTCGAAGGCTGGAGATCGAGGCGTCGGTATTGAGGAGTGTCTGCACCGCAAACCGCCCCATGGCCAGGATGAGCTTTGGCTGGATCAGCTCAACCTGCCGCAGCAGGTGCGGGGCGCATTGCGCCACCTCGCCCGACTCGGGGTTCCGATTCCCCGGAGGGCGGCACTTGAGCACGTTGGCGATGTAGACATTCGTCGTGCGCCGCAGGCTGATCGAGGCAAGCATGGCATCCAGCAGCTTGCCTGCCTGCCCGACGAAAGGTTCTCCCGTCTGGTCCTCCTCCGCCCCGGGCGCTTCCCCCACCAGCAGCCAGTCGGCGTTTTCGTCACCTGTGCCGAACACTGTCTGGGTGCGCGATTTGTGCAGTGAACAGGCGGTGCAGGCGGGCACGGCCGCCTTGAGGCCAGGCCAGTCCATCTTCGCAATCCGCGCTTCGCGCGCAACCGAGGGGGAACTGGGTGGAAGCCCTTCTCCAGTGACATGCTCATCGGACAAGGGAGGATGCGCCGCAGGAAGAGGCTCCCCCGCCGGTGCTTCGCGGGCTTTCCAGATGGGCGCGAGCCCCATCTCGCGCAGGATTGCGTCGCGCCGGGTGCTCATAGGCCGAGTGTAAGCACGAGGGCATCTTCGCGCCCCTCGTGCGCCGGATAGTAGCCCCGCCGCTCCCCGATTCGATTGAAGCCGAACGCGTCGTACAGCCCCAGGGCAGGCGCGTTGCTCGGGCGCACTTCCAAAAACATGTTTGCCGCACCGCGCTCACGCGCCACCCGGATCACTTCCCGCAACAAGGCGCTGCCCACTCCCTGGCGCTGGCGCGCGGCCGATACGCTGAGGTTGAGCAGGTGAGCTTCGCCAACCGCCACGATGAGGACGAAATAGCCGAGCAGTTCGTCGCCGAGCCGATAGGTATGGCAGTGATATCCGGCATTGAGCGAGTCGATGACATTGCCGCGAGTCCAAGGGTGGGTGTAGACCGCACATTCGATCTCAAGCACCTCGTCGAGGTCGGCGATCCTCATGCCGGCGAGCCTGGGCTGGTCCTTGAGGACTGCGCTCATTTCCCCTTCCCCTGCTCCGATGACTTCAGCGCGACCTTGTCGCGGATATAGTTCGGCGTGGCAAGCGCGGCATCCGCGCCCTCCCCGGCCGCCAGCCTTGGCGCCGCCAACCGCGCCACCGCGACCGCGCTGGGCCGGACCTGCGGCGCGATGCGCTCGAGCGAGCCCGCCAAGCGCGGCGTGATCCGGTCGGCGTAAGCCTCGAACCCGCTGCCGCATCCGAGCCACCCTGCACCCGGGGGCATGTCCACCGCATCGGGCGGGACACAGCTTTCGGGCAGCACCACGTGCCACTTCCCGTCTCGTTTTTCGTACGCTGAATAATACACTTCGTGCATGCGCGCATCGAGGGCGACCACGGTACGCGAAGAGCCGCTTTCCTCGGCCGTGGCCTCGAGCGTGGAGACGCCGATCACCGGCAGGTTGTGCGAGTAGGCCAGGCCCTGCGCCACGCCACAAGCAATACGCAGTCCCGTGAAGGCGCCGGGCCCCGCACCAAATGCGATCGCATCCAAGTCGGCCATGCCAAGGCTGGTGCGCTTGAACAGGGACTCGAGCATAGGGAGGACAAACTCGCCCTGCCGGTTGCCCGCCCGCCGCTCAAGCGACACGATTTCCCCGTCCAGCCACAGGGCGACAGAACACCACTCGGTGGCAGTTTCCAACGCGACGAATTTCACGCGTTCAATTTCGTTCGGCGAAGTTCATCCGCACATTGTATCGGCTATGATTGCCGCCTTCGAGAAAAGGAGGCTGGACATGGCCGAGCACAAGATCGCAGTCATCGCCGGGGACGGCATCGGCAAGGAGGTCATGCCCGAGGGCATGCGCGTGCTGGAGGCCGTCGGCGCGAAGTACGGCGTGGGCTTCAAGTTCCAGGAGTTCCCGTGGAACTGCGACTGGTACCAGGAGCACGGCAAGATGTGCCCGGACGAGGCGCCCGAGATCCTGAAGCAGTTCGATGCGATCTACTTCGGGGCCGTGGGCAACCCTGCGATCGTGCCCGACCACATCTCCGCGTGGGGCCTGCTGATCAATTTCCGTCGCTGGTTCGACCTCTATGTAAACCTGCGCCCGGTGCGGCTGTTCAAGGGCCTGCCCTGCCCGCTGGCCGGCAGGAAGCCCGGCGACATCGACTACTACGTGGTCCGCGAGAACACTGAAGGCGAATACTCGACGGTGGGCGGGCGCCTCTTCGAAGGCACCGATCGTGAAGTCGTCCAGCAGACCTCCACCTTCACGCGCAAAGGCGTGGATCGCATCCTCAAGTACGCCTTCGAACTCGCCAAGAAGCGCCCCAAGCAGCACCTCACCTCCTGCACCAAGTCCAACGGCATCACCATCACAATGCCGTACTGGGATGAGCGTTTTGCCGAAATGAAGAAGCACTACCCCGGCATCCGCACCGACCAGTACCACGTCGACGGGCTCACCATCCAGATGGTGCTGAACCCGGACCGATTCGACGTCATCGTCGGATCCAACCTGTTCGGCGACATCTTGTCGGACATCGGCCCCGCCACCGCAGGCACGATCGGCATCGCGCCCTCGGGGAACATCAACCCTGAGCGCATCTATCCTTCGATCTTTGAGCCGGTCCATGGGTCCGCGCCGGACATTGCCGGGAAGAAAATCGCCAATCCCATCGGCCAGATCTGGGCCGGCGCCATGCTGCTCGACCATCTTGGCCACGCAGATGCGGCCGCTGCGGTGATCCGCGGCATCGAGACCGTGATCGTCGACGGCCCGCGCACGCCGGACATGGGCGGCAAGGCCAGCACCTCCGAAGTCGGCGCGGCGGTAGCCGAAGCCATCCGCGCGGAAAGCTCGAAAAAGGCGGCATGAAGACCTACAGGATCGCATCCATCCCCGGCGACGGCATCGGCATCGAAGTCATCGCCGAAGGCGAGAAGGTCCTGAAGGCGCTCGCGCAGAAGGACGGCAGCTTCGCCCTGGATTTCACGCCATTCGACTGGGGCTCGGAGCGCTTCCTCAAGACCGGCGCCTACATGCCGGACCAGCCCCTGGAGACGCTGAAGAAGTTCGATGCGATCTTCTTCGGCGCAGTCGGCGCGCCGAACGTACCCGACCATGTGTCGCTGTGGGGCCTGCGCCTGCCGATCTGCCAGGGCTTCGACCAGTACGCCAACGTGCGACCCGCCCGGGTGCTGCCCGGGATCACCAGCCCGCTCCTCAAAGGCAGCGAGATCGACTGGGTCATCATCCGCGAAAACACCGAGGGCGAGTACTCCGGCTCGGGCGGCCGCGTTCACAGGGGATTGCCGGACGAAATCGCGACCGAGACCTCGGTCTTCACGCGCAAGGGCGTGGAACGGATCCACCGCTTTGCTTTCGAACTCGCGAAAAAACGCCCGCGCAAGCACCTCACGCTGGTCACCAAGTCCAACGCACAGCGCCACGGGATGGTGTTGTGGGACGAAGTCTTCTACGAAGTCGCGAAGGATTATCCGGACGTTCGGACCGACCGCCAGTTGGTCGACGCAGTCACCACGACGATGACATTGAAGCCCTCGACACTGGACACCATCGTGGCGAGCAACCTGCATGCAGACATCCTGTCGGATCTCGCCGCGGCACTGTCCGGGTCGCTGGGCATTGCGCCCACCGCCAACCTGAACCCCGAGCGCACCTTCCCGTCGATGTTCGAACCGATCCACGGCTCTGCCTTTGACATCACCGGCAAGGGCGTGGCCAACCCGATCGCAACGTTCTGGACGGCCTCGATGATGCTGGAGCACCTGGGCGAACCGAAAGCGGCGGCGCGCCTGATGGCCGCCATCGAAAAGGTCACGGCGAACAAGGTGTTCACGCCCGACCTTGGCGGCACGGCGCGGACCGCGGACGTCACAGCGGCGGTGATCGCCGAGCTCGCCTAAAAGTTAAACTTTACCTAGTGAAACCCGCCACTCGGAGCCTGTTTAAAGCCAGTTAACGTTCCAATTCCGGAAACTTCAACAGCACAAGGAAGCAACTATGGGTAACCGAGACCGCCAGCGCAGGGAAGAAAAGAAACCGAAGAAGCCGAAGCCGCCGACGAAGTAGTCGCGGGAGGTTTAGCAGCACGTGGTACTCGACGCGATCACGGTCGCGGTCAGCCTCGCGACCGTCTTCGTCACCACGTTCACCAAGGGCGCGTTCGGTGGCGGGTTCGCGATCCTCGGCATCCCGCTGCTAGCGCTGGTGATGGATCCCATCTCGGCGGGCGCCCTGCTCGCCCCGATGTTCTGCCTGTCCGACCTCTTCGCGTTCCGCTACTGGAAGGCGACCAGCTGGTCGAAGCCCGACCTGATGCTGCTAATCCCCGCCCAGGTTGCAGGCATGGGCCTCGGCTTCTTTGTCATGCGCTATGCGGACCGCAGCCTCGCGGCGATCGCGATTGCGGTGATCACACTCGCGTTCGCCGGCCTCTGGTTCGCCGGTGGAGGCAAAGTAGTGCAACGGCCGCGATCCACAGTCAAAGGCGCTGTTGCGGGCGTAGCCTCGGGGATCTCCTCAATGATCGCCCACGCCGGCGGGCCGCCTGTGGCCATGTACCTCCTACCGCTCGGGCTGCCCAAGTCCCTCTACGCCGGCACGACCTTCATGTACTTCATGGTGGCCAACTTCCTCAAGGTCATCCCCTGGCTGATCCTCGCCGAGCCGTCGCGCGACCTCTGGTGGCTGATGGCGATGTGCGTCCCCATCATCCCGCTGGGCGTTTTGACAGGCTGGCACCTGCACAACCGCGTCGACCAGAAGATGCTGTACCGCCTCTGCTACGGGTTGCTTGTGCTCGTCGCATTCAAGCTTTTGTGGGACGGCGTCAGCGGAACCATTTCTTCCGGCGGATAATCCGCCCTCCAAACCTCAGCAAGGAGTATCGCAATGTCCACCGAACCCCGCCTGCGCATCCTCATTGTCGGCGCCTCCGGCACCTTGGGCCGCGCGGTGGCCGCCGAACTGGGTGCGCGCCACGAAATCGTCACGGCCGGACGCAGTTCGGGAGACGTGCGTATCGACCTCACCGACCCTGCGAGCATCGAAGCCGCGCTCGCCCAAGCCGGCAAGGTGGATGCGGTGATTTCCACGGCCGGCAAGGTCACCTTCGCGCCTCTGGCCGATTTCAAGGCGGCAGCCTACGGAGAGTCGCTGCATACCACCGGCATCGCTGACAAGCTGCTGGGCCAGGTGAACCTCGCGCTCGCCGCCCGTGCGCACCTTAACGACGGCGGCTCGATCACTCTCACCACGGGCATCCTCACCGAGCAACCGATTGCACTGGGATCTTCGGCCAGCCTCGTCAATGGAGCAGTGGAGGCCTTTGTCCGCGCGGCCGCAATCGAACTCCCTCGAGGGCTGCGCATCAACGCGGTCAGCCCGACCATGCTCGCGGAATCGATGGCCGGCTACGGGCCGTTCTTCCGGGGCTTTGCGCCCGTGACCGCCGCACGCGCGGCGCTCGCCTTCAGTCGCAGCGTGGAAGGCCGGCAGACCGGGCAGATCTACAAAATCTTCGAGTGAGCGGTCAGGGCGCCTTGCCCTGCTTCAGGCCGTCGCGGTACTTGCGCCGCTCCTCGCCAACCGCAATGAGGCGGTCGCGCTCGGCCGGGTCAACGCGGCCGTAGCGCCCGCGCCACTCGGGGTCGTCTTTCCATGCGAAAGGCGATACGACAGTAGTGCGCGGTCCGGACGCGGTCTCGAGCAGCCCCAGGGCCATCCGCACCACCTCGCGCTGCATGTCCTGCCGGTCCGGGTGTCCGATCGGGTTACCCAGCGGGAAGTCGTTGAAGAGGAATCGCGGCACGCCGCAGTGCTCGACTATGTCGAGGGCTGACCCGACGATCACGGTCGGCAGGCCGTTCGCCTCGAGGTGCCTGGCTACCAGACTCACGGTCTGGTGACAGACCGGTCACAACGCGCTGAGCAGCACCGCGTCGACGCGATCCTCCCGCAGGCGAGCCAGGATCTCCGGCGCATCCATTTCATTCGTCTTGCGCTGGCTGTAGCCGGTCGGAGCACCGTGAAAATGCGGCGCGAGACTGCCCAGCAGGCCTTCGCGGACCCAGCCCGAGACCGCTTCGATCGGCAGGAAGCTTTCCCTGTCCCGCGTATGGGTCGACTCACGGTCCCACGCCAGGCTGTCGGTGTTCACCACTGGAAGCGGTTCCACATCGCCGGACCAGACGTGCCGGACGCCCTTCGCATCGTGATTGGACTTGTCCGCAGGATGCGCAGTCGTCACCAGCCCCAGCCGCGACTCGCGCAGGGGCTTGGCGAGTCGAGCGAAGGGCACGTCTTCGAAGTGCGCCCAGGCGTAGTCTTTGTCGTACCCCAGCGCGCGGTAATAGTCGCGGGTACGGTCCATGTAGCGGACGGGTTCGGCGTTGCGTGACATGATTCGGTTTCCTTCCCGGTCGATGCGATCCTGCCGTCATGATAACCCTTCACCACCTCAATAATTCCCGCTCGCAGCGCGTCCTCTGGCTGCTGGAGGAACTCGGCGTCCCGTACGAAATCAAGCGCTACCAGCGCGACGCCACGACGATGCTCGCGCCGCCGGAATTGCGCGCCGTCCATCCGCTGGGCAAGTCGCCCGTCCTGACCGACGGCAACCTCACCGTCGCCGAGTCCGGCGCCATCGTGGAATACCTGGTGGAACGCTACGGCAACGGCAGGCTGGTACCGAAGCCGGGAACCCCGGAAAGGCTGCGCTACACGTATTGGCTGCACTTCGCCGAGGGTTCTGCGATGTCGCCGCTGTTGATGAAGCTGGTCTTCGACCGGCTGGAAACAGCACCGATGCCATTTTTCGTGAAGCCCATCGCCCGGGGCATTGCCGCAAAGGTCAAGTCAAGCTTCATCGAGCCGAACATCAAGGCGCAACTCGATTACATGGAAGCTGAACTCGGCAAGACAACGTGGTTCGCGGGGGAGGAATTCAGCGCAGCCGACATCCAGATGAGTTTCCCGGTCGAGGCGGCTGCTGCGCGCGGGGGACTGGACGCCGCCCGGCCGAACCTCATGGCCTTCCTCGGCCGCATCCACACCATGCCCGCCTACCAGCGGGCGATCGAGAAAGGCGGCCCCTTCGAACTGATGCGCTAGCGGCCCTTGATCGCAGCCAGCGTGGCAAGAACACGCTGGGCGCGGTGGTAAACCGGATAGTCGACGAACGCGCCATCGACTTGGATCGAGGCCAAGCCTGCAGCCTCAGCCTGCTGGAAGGCATCGACGATTTTCCGAGCCTGCGCAGCCTCTTCCTCCGACGGCGTGAACACCTCATTGGTGACCGTCACCTGGTCCGGGTGAATGCACAAGCGCCCCTGGAATCCGAGCCGGCGACTCCGCTCCACCGAGGCGCGCAAGCCCGCCGCGTCCTGCATGCGCACCCAGACCGTATCGATGGGCGGCTCGATGCCGGCGGCACGCGAAGCCACCACAAGCGAGCTCCTCAGCGAAAGGAACTCCTCCTCTCCCGCCGTCCAGGTCATGCCCACATCGCTGCTGAAGTCGGCCGCCCCGAAGGCCACACGCTTGACGCGCCACGACCCCGGGTAGTCCTTGAGCGAGCGTGCGCCGAAGATCCTGTCCAGGCGCGAGAATGCGGCCGCCGTCTCGATGATCGGCATCAGGTCGATCCCGCCGGGAGGCAACCCGCGCTCGCGCTCAAGATTGGCTATCACCCAGTCGACCGTGCGCAGGTCGGCCGCCGACTCCACTTTGGGGAGGACGATCCCGTCGACACCGGGTGCCACGACCTCCATCAGGTCCCGCAGGCACCACTGCGTGCCGATCGCATTGACCCGGATGTAACCCTTGCACGTCCGCGGGCGCGAGAGCGCCTCGACCACGGTCTTGCGGGTGGCCTCCTTCTGCGCCACAGCGACGGCATCCTCGAGGTCCAGGATCACCGCATCTGCCCCGAGCGTGAGCGCCTTTTCAACGCGCCGCGGATGGTTGCCCGGCGCAAACAGGAACGACCGCAATACCGAAGGCTGCGCCGCCATTACTCCCCCTTGGGCCGGACTTCAAACATGCACCCGTCTTTCGCCCCGTCAGAGCCGCAGGCCACTTCCTCGGCCTCGAGTTTGTATGACTTCCCCGCCGCATGGCCGACATACTCCAGCGACCCGACCAGCCAGCCCAGAAACATGTAGCAAACCTTGCGGCCCGCCGCCTTGCCGTACTCCGACACAAACACGGAATTCCTCACCCGGATGCGCGCATGGCCGCTCTCCGCGTCCACCGACTCGACATCGAACTGCGCCCAACCGCGCTGCGAAAGCCGCTTCATGTAGTGGCGGAACACATCGATGCCAGAGAGGCCGTGCCGTGCCGCTTCCTTTTCGCACCACTGCCACGCCGACTTGTAGCCGGCCGCATGCAGGTGCTTTGCGTAGGCCTCGACCCCGATCGCCTCCTCCACCGCAACGTGGTTGTTGACGAGGAAATGCCGCGGCACGAGGATCATTGGCATGCCATCGACACGCCACTCCCCGGTGGAGTCGTCGACCTGGATGTCGAGTGCAGGTTTCGCCATGGGACCTATGCGCCCCAGACGTCTTTGAGCACCCGCACCCAGTTCTCGCCGATCACCTTGCGGATGCGGCCCTCCTTCCAGCCGCGCTTTTCCATGGTTGCGGTCAGGTTGGGAAACTCACCGATGGTGCGCAGGCCTTCCGGGTTGATCACCGCGCCGAAGTCGGTGAGCTTGCGTGCGTAGCCTTTGTCATGGGTAATCCAGTCGAAGAACTCCTGGCCGTAGCCCTGGGTGAAGTCGGTGCCGATGCCGACCTGGTCCTCGCCCGCGATGCCGATGACATACTCGATCGCCTCGACGTAGTCATCGACGCTCGATTCCGGTCCGCGCTTGAGGAAAGGCGGGAACATCGTCACGCCGATGAATCCGCCCTTGTCGGCAATGAACTTCAGCTGCTCATCGGACTTGTTGCGCGGATGAGCCTTGAGCCCCGCCGGCAGGCAGTGCGTGTAGGCCACCGGCTTTTTCGACGCCAGGATCACGCCCTCGCTGGTCTTCGCCCCGACATGCGAGAGGTCGCAGAGGATGCCGACGCGGTTCATTTCGGCGATCACCTCGTGGCCGAACTCGGACAGGCCGCTGTCGTTCTTCTCGTAGCAGCCGCAACCGACGAGGTTCTGGGTGTTGTAGGCGATCTGCATGACCCCCACGCCCAGGTCCTTGAACACCTTGAGGAACCCGATCTGGTCCTCGATCCCCGTCAGGTTCTGCCAGCCGAGGATGATGCCGGTCTTGCCCTCCTTCTTCGCACGATGGATGTCGGCGGTTGTGTGGACCTGGGTGATCAGGTCGGCATGGTCGCGGAAATGCTTCTTCCAGCGCGCAACGTTGTCCATGCTGCCGCGGAAGTTCTCCCAGACCGAGCAGGTGCAGTTGGCCGCCGTCAGGCCGCCCTTCCTCATGTCCTCGAACACTTCACGCGTGAAGTTGGCGATGATGAGGCCGTCGATGACCACTGCTTCGTCGTGCAATTTGGATCTCACGATTGCTCCCTTATTTGGCTGGGGCCAGCATACACCGCAGAGCGAAACGACTCCATCGGCGGGTCGCATTCCGGGTCACCCCGCGCACCGCCTGCGGTATGCTTCCCATCCACATGAAAGATCTTCCAAAAAGCGCCAGGGTTGTCATCGTCGGCGGCGGCATCGTCGGGTGCAGCGTCGCCTACCACCTCGCCAGGCAGGGCTGGAGCGACGTAGTCCTGCTCGAGCGGAACACGCTCACCAGCGGCACCACCTGGCACGCCGCCGGGCTCGTGGGACAGTTGCGCTCGACCTACAACCTGACCCAGTTGGCGAAGTACAGCGCGGACCTGTTCCAGACCCTCGCCGCCGACACCGGGCAGGAAACCGGCTTCAAGCAGAACGGATCACTCTCGATCGCGACCAACGAGGCCCGGATGGAAGAACTGCGCCGGGGCGCATCGATGGCGCGCACCTGCGGCCTGGAGGTCGACGAGATCAGCGTTGCGGAGGCCGTGCGGCGCTGGCCCATGATGAGCCCGGAAGGCCTCGTCGGCGCCGTATTCCTGCCTCGCGACGGGCAGACCAACCCGGTGGACACCACGCTCGCGCTTGCGAAGGGCGCGCGCGCGGGCGGCGTGCGCATCTTCGAAAAAACCGCGGTGACCGACATCGTGGTCAAGGCCGGCAGGGTGGCCGGCGTGGTGACCGCGCGCGGGGAAATCGAGGCGGAGTATGTCGTCAACTGCGGAGGCATGTGGGGCTGGGAACTCGGGCGCAAAGCCGGGGTCAACGTGCCGCTGCATGCCGCCGAGCACTTCTATCTCGTCACCGAAGCCATTCCCGGACTGCCGCGGGACCTGCCGGTGCTGCGCTCGACCGACATCTGCACCTATTTCAAGGAAGATGCAGGCAAGCTCCTGATCGGTTTCTTCGAGCCGGAAGGCAAGCCCTGGGGAATGGGAGGCATTCCCGACTCCGAGGGCTACATCCAGCTGCAGGAAGACTGGGACCACGTCCTCCCCTACCTTGAACTCGCCACCCAGCGCGTGCCAGCCCTGCGCGACACGGGCATCAAGCTCTTCTTCAACGGACCGGAAAGCTTCACGCCGGACAATCGCTACATCCTCGGCGAAGCGCCCGAGGTGCGCAATTTCTTCGTCGCGGCGGGCTTCAACTCGGTGGGCATCCAATCTTCCGGCGGCGCAGGAAAAGTGATCGCGGAGTGGATCGTGCGCGGCCACGCGCCAATGGACCTCTGGGATGTCGATCCGCGCCGCTTCCTCCCTTTCCAGGGCACACCGCGCTTCCTGCACGACCGCACCAGCGAAGCGCTGGGCCTGCTGTACGAGATGCATTGGCCGTTCCGGCAATACGAATCCGCGCGTGGCATCCGTCGTTCTCCCCTGCATGGCCACCTGGCCGGGCGCAACGCCTGCTTCGGCGAGGTTGCCGGATGGGAACGCGCCAACTGGTACGCACCCAAGGGCGTGAAGCCGGCCTATGAATACTCCTATGGCCGCCAGAACTGGTTCGGTTACAGCGCGGCCGAGCACAAGGCCACGCGCGAAGGGGTGACCCTCTTCGACCAGAGCTCCTTCGGGAAATTCCTGCTGCAGGGTCGCGATGCCGAACGGGTCCTCAACAGGATCTGCGCCAACGACGTCGCCGTTCCGCCAGGACGCATCGTCTATACGCAGTGGCTGAACGAGCGGGGCGGCATTGAAGCCGACCTTACGGTGACGCGACTGGATGCAGACGCCTACCTGATCGTGAGCGCCGCCGCGACGCAGGCGCGCGACCTGCACTGGCTGCAGCAGCACATCCCGGAAGACGCCCGCGCCGTGGCCACGGATGTGACGTCCTCCTACGCGGTGCTGGGTATCATGGGCCCGGGCTCACGCGCGCTGCTTTCCAGGCTCACCGAAGCAGACCTGTCCAACAGCGGCTTTCCGTTCGGCACCTCGCGCGACATCGAGATGGGCTATGCACGCCTGCGCGCGTCCCGCATCACCTATGTAGGCGAACTGGGATGGGAGCTCTACATCCCCACCGAATTCGCCGCCGGGGTCTACGAAGCGATCGCAAGCGCAGGCGACGAGACCGGCCTGGTGCACGCCGGTTACCACGCGATGAACTCCCTGCGCATGGAAAAAGGCTACCGGCACTGGGGCCACGACATCGCGGACGAAGATACGCCGCTGCAGGCGGGGCTGTCGTTTGCCGTGGCCTTCAACAAGGCGGCGGACTTCATCGGGCGCGAAGCGCTGCTTCGCCAGAAGGCTGAAGGGCTCACGCGCAGGCTGGTGATGTTCGCGCTGGAAGACCCCGAGCCACTCGTGTACCACAACGAACCGATCTGGCGCGACGGCAAGCTCGTCGGGCGCGTGACTTCAGGGGCCTACGGCCACACGCTGGGCCGCTCGCTCTGCATGGGGTACGTGAAAAGCGACACTGTGCTGACGAACGAGGTGCTTCTTTCGGGATCGTACGAGATCGAAGTCGCCTCCAAACGGTATGCCGCGCGCGCCTCACTCAGGCCGTTCTACGACCCCACCAGCGCACGTATCAAGGAAAGCGCTTAACGAACTGTCCTCGGAGGATTCCATGACGTACCCCTGTACGCGAACCATCCTGGTTGCGATGGCCCTAGCGGCCTCCGCGTTCGCCTCGGCGCAAGACTATCCTTCGCGCCCGGTGCGCATCATCGTCCCCTACCCTCCGGGCGGCCCTACAGACGTGATCGTGCGCGTGGTCGGCAACCGCCTGGGCGAGTCGCTCGGCCAGCCGGTCGTCATCGAAAACCGCGCCGGCGCGAGCGGCATGATCGGCGCCGAACTCGTGGCCAAAGCGCCACCCGACGGCTATACGCTGCTCGTGAACCCTTCCATCCACGTGATCCTGCCGAGCCTAGTGCCCAAGATGCAGTACGACGCGATCAAGGATTTCACCCACATCACGCTGCTGGTCAGCGTGCCGCTCTTCCTCGTCGTCAATAACTCGCTTCCCGTGAAGAACGTTCAGGACCTGATCGCCTACGCCAAGGCCAACCCGGGCAAGCTGAACTTTGCCTCCGCGAGCGGCGGCTCCTCTTCGCAGCTTGCCGGCGAGCAGTTCAAGCTGTTTGCCGGCGTGCAGATGCAGCACATCCCCTACAAGGGCAGCACGCCCGCCCTGACCGATGTCATGGGCGGGCAGGTGCAGATGATGTTCGACTCGACGCCCTCGGCGATGCCCTTCGTGAAGAGCGGGAAGCTGCGCGCCCTTGCGGTCACCACGGCCAAGCGCACAATGGCAGCGCCGGATATCCCCTCGATGGCCGAATCGGGCCTGCCGGGCTTCGATCACAGCAACTGGTACGGCGTCTGGGGTCCGTCCGGGCTGCCCCGCGAGGTTGTCGCCAAGCTCAGCGCAGCCATTGCCGCGACAATGCAGAAGAAGGAAGTCCGCGACCGCCTCATCGACCTGGGTGCTGACCCCGTCGACGGAATCTCCCCGAGTCAGTTCGAGGCCTACGCGCAGTCCGAACTGGCGAGGTTCGCCAAGATCGTGAAG
>Ga0214919_10002344_pt1 | contig 29920 bp, 26 predicted proteins | sample LL1503_MetaG_FD_177994 | JGI IMG/M metagenome (GOLD analysis project Ga0214919, IMG submission 177994) | Freshwater microbial communities from Lake Lanier, Atlanta, Georgia, United States - LL-1503 | ecosystem: Environmental > Aquatic > Freshwater > Lake | place: USA: Georgia | collected... | reverse complement strand
TTATTGCAGCGCACGCCCACCTATGTGGTGGCCCGTCCCAGCCGCGATGCGATTGGCGATGCGCTGCGTCGCGTGCTGCCACCTAAATTGGCTTATGCGCTGACCCGCTGGAAAAATGTGCTGACCGGTTTGTTTTATTTCACCCTCGCGCGGCGCAATCCGGAGTTGGCCAAGGCCCGCATCCTGGAAGGTGCGGCGCAGGCACTGCCCGCAGGCTATCCGGTGGACCCGCATTTCACCCCGACTTACAAGCCTTGGGATCAGCGTATTTGCCTGGTACCCGATGCGGATTTATTTGCCGCCATCAGTGGGGGCCGGGCGCGCATGGTGACCGATACGATTGAAATGATTGAACCCCAGGGCCTACGCCTGCACAGCGGCGAATTTCTGCGCGCCGATGTCATCGTCACCGCTACCGGACTCGACTTGCTTGGCTTTGGCGGCATGCAGATTGCCGTCGATGGCACACCTCTCAAAGTGTCTGATTGTTTGAGCTACAAAGGCATGATGCTCGATGGTGTGCCCAATTTTGCTTATGTTTTCGGCTACACCAATGCTTCCTGGACGCTCAAAAGCGATTTGACCGGGCAGTATGTGGTGCGCCTCTTGCGCCATATGCGCCGCCAAGGCGTTGAAAGCGTGATGCCACAACTCAAGGACGCCACGGTGCAAGCCGAGCCCTGGGTCGACTTCAGCTCCGGCTATTTCCAGCGCGCCATAGACCGCTTTCCCAAACAGGGCAGTAAAAAGCCTTGGCGCTTGTACCAAAACTACGTGCGCGACCTGCTGGCACTGCGATGGAGTGCTTTGGAAGATGGCGTTTTGGAGTTTGGCAAATCGCGGCCCTCATAGCCAGAGGCAGCGCAAGGTCCCACCTTGGTCGCTGCGGGTGCGGATGGCGATTGGGCATTCCGTGTGAGCCTGCTAGGCCCTTCACACTCTGCGGCACTCTATTTTTGCGACCATTACCAGCGCATTGGCGCAATGGTCCCCACTACTGTGGGTAAACGCCACAGACATATTCCATGCGACCACTATAATAAAAAAGCACGGTCGTTCTTTTTTTCGATGCAGGCCTTTCCAACCCGCCTGTAAGCATTGCGAATAGGGGCGGCGCATAGAATCTTGGGTTGCCCCGCAGCTTGGATGCAAGCCATAGCAAGCTGTTCATTTATTTACCTCTGGAGTGGTGTGTATGAAAGTGTTGGTTCCGGTCAAGCGCGTGGTGGACTACAACGTCAAAGTCCGCGTTAAATCTGACGGCAGCGGCGTGGATATCGCCAACGTCAAAATGAGCATGAATCCTTTCGACGAAATTGCCATCGAAGAGGCGGTTCGGCTAAAGGAAAAAGGCGTGGCTACTGAAGTGATCGCCGTATCGTGCGGCGTCAGCCAATGCACCGAAACCCTGCGTACCGCCATGGCCATTGGCGCCGACCGCGCCATCTTGGTGGAAACCGCCGAAGAACTGCAACCGCTGGCCGTTGCCAAAATCCTCAAAGCCTTGATGGACAAAGAGCAACCGGGCCTGGTGATATTGGGCAAGCAAGCTATTGATGATGATTGCAATCAAACCGGCCAGATGCTCGCCGCTCTGTGCGACCGCCCGCAAGCGACTTTTGCGAGCAAAGTGGAAGTGGCAGACGGCAAGGCCACGGTGACCCGTGAAGTCGATGGTGGCTCCGAGACCCTGACTCTGTCGCTCCCGGCCATCATCACCACCGACTTGCGCCTGAACGAGCCGCGCTATGTGACGTTGCCCAACATCATGAAGGCCAAGAAAAAGCAGCTGGACACCTTCAGCCCGGCCGACTTGGGCGTGGACGTAACGCCGCGTATCAAGACTCTTAAAGTAGTAGAGCCCGCAGCGCGTAGCGCCGGTATCAAAGTGGCGGACGTTGCCACTCTGGTCGAGAAGCTGCGCAATGACGCCAAGGTCATCTAAGACTGTCGTCGCCTACCTGATTCAACCTCTTTGTCACCAGGATCCACCATGACTTCTCTCGTCGTTGCTGAACACGATAACGCGGGCATCAAGCCCTCCACCCTCAATACGATTACCGCCGCTATGCAATGCGGTGGTGATGTGCATGTGTTGGTCGCCGGATACAACGCAGGCGCTGCTGCGGCTGCTGCCGCTGCTGTCGCCGGTGTCGCAAAGGTCATTCACGCTGACAGCGCTGCATTTGCCAATGGTCTGGCCGAAAACGTGACGGCCCAGGTGGTCTCCATGGCCGGTGCCTACAGCCACATTCTTTTTCCTGCAACGGCAGTGGGCAAGAACATCGCCCCGCGCGTGGCCGCCAAGCTGGACGTGGCGCAAATTTCCGACATCACCAAGGTCGAAAGCCCCAACACCTTCGAGCGCCCGATTTACGCCGGTAACGCGATTGCCACCGTCCAAAGCGGAGACGCCATCATGGTCATTACCGTGCGTACCACCGGTTTTGATGCTGCTGCCAGCACGGGCGGTAGCGCGGCCGTTGAAACTCCTGCGGCTCAGGCCGCTAGTGCAGATGTCAGCTTTTTGCGTTCGGAAATCGCCCGCAACGACCGCCCCGAATTGACGGCGGCCAAGATCATCGTCTCCGGTGGCCGTGCGTTGGGATCGAATGAAAAATTCATGGAAATAATGACCCCGCTGGCCGACAAGCTCGGTGCTGCGATGGGCGCCAGTCGCGCTGCCGTCGATGCCGGCTACGCGCCCAACGACTGGCAAGTGGGCCAGACAGGCAAGATCGTCGCACCCCAGCTCTATATCGCTTGCGGTATCAGTGGTGCTATTCAGCATCTGGCTGGTATGAAAGACAGCAAGGTAATTGTGGCGATCAACAAGGACGCCGAAGCGCCAATCTTCAGCGTGGCTGATTACGGCTTGGAGGCAGACCTCTTCGTCGCCGTGCCCGAGTTAGTCGCAGCGCTCTAAACCAGCGCTCCCCAAGGCAGCCAAGCGCTGCCTTTTTTTTGGTTTTCTGTTTTGGTTTTCGTTAGTGAGATTTGCCATGACCTATTCCGCCCCCGTAAAAGACATGCTGTTCAATATCGAGCACTTGGCGCGTATCGACCAGATCGCCCAACTGCCCGGCTTTGAGGATGCAGACCTTGGCACGGCGCAAGCGGTACTGGAAGAGTCGGCCAAGTTCAATGAAGAAGTGTTGGCACCCTTGAACTGGGCAGGTGACCAAAACCCCAGCGCCTGGAAGAATGGCGTGGTCACCGCCACGCCCGGTTTCAAAGAGGCCTACAAGCAATTTGCTGAGGGTGGTTGGCAGGGTTTGCAGCACCCGGTGGAGTTTGGCGGCCAGGGCTTGCCCAAGACGATTGGTGCGGTCTGCGGCGAAATGCAGAACTCGGCCAATATGAGTTTTGCCCTTTGCCCGCTGCTCAGCGACGGCGCTATCGAGGCTTTGCTAACAGCAGGTTCTGACGAACTCAAAGCGATTTATCTGGAAAAAATTGTCAGCGGCCAATGGACCGGCACCATGAACCTGACCGAGCCGCAAGCCGGTAGCGACCTGGCGCTGGTGCGCACCCGGGCCGAGCCGCAGCCCGACGGCACGTACCGCATTTTCGGCACCAAAATTTACATCACCTGGGGTGAGCACGACATGGCCGAGAACATCGTGCATCTAGTGCTGGCCCGGGTACAGGGCGCGCCCGAAGGCGTCAAAGGCATCAGCCTTTTTGTGGTGCCCAAGTTTGTGGTGGATGCCCAGGGTAACCCTGCCGCGCGCAACGATGTGCAATGCGTCAGCATCGAACACAAAATGGGCATCAAGGCCAGCCCGACCGCGGTCCTGCAATTTGGCGATGGCCTTGCTGGTTCGTTAGCCGATAGTGCAGGCCCGGGCGCCGTGGGTTATTTGGTGGGCCAGGAAAACCGGGGCCTGGAATACATGTTCATCATGATGAACGCCGCCCGCTATGGCGTGGGCGTGCAAGGCATAGCGGTGGCCGAACGGGCCTATCAAAAGGCAGCCCAGTTTGCGCGCGATCGGGTGCAAAGCCGTCCGGTCGATGGCTCGATGAACACCAGCGCGCCCATCATCCACCACCCCGATGTACGCCGCATGCTCATGACCATGCGTGCCTATGTGCAAGGCTGCCGCGCATTGGCCTCGGTGGCTGCTGCCGCATTTGATGTAGCCCACCACCACCCGGATGCGCAAGCGCGCAAAGAGCATCAGAATTTTTATGAATTCATGGTGCCGCTGATTAAAGGCTTTAGCACCGAGATGAGCCTGGAGGTCACCTCCATGGCGGTGCAAGTGCATGGCGGTATGGGCTTTATCGAAGAAACCGGCGTGGCGCAGTACTACCGCGATGCCAAGATTTTGACCATTTACGAAGGTACGACCGCCATCCAGGCCAACGACCTGGTAGGTCGCAAAACCGCGCGCGACGGCGGTCAGGCCGCCAAGGCGATTGCCGCCCAGGTGGCTACTACGGTGGCCGACTTGCAGGCCAGCGGCAGCGCCGATGCGCTGGCCATGGCCAAACGCCTTGACGCCGCGCGCGCCGCCTTTATAGAAGTGGTGGACTTCGTAGCCGGACACTCCAAAGCCAGCCCCAACGCGGTCTATGCCGGAAGCGTGCCTTATCTGATGCTGGCTGGTAATTTGATGGCCGGTTGGCAAATGGGCCGCTCGTTGCTGGTGGCGCAGGCGCAATGGGCGGCGGGTGTTGATAAAGATTTCATGCAGGCCAAAATCAGCACCGCGCGTTTTTATGCCGACCACATCCTTACCAAAGTGCCTGGCTTGCGTGACAGCATTGTGGATGGCGCCGATGCCGTGACGGCGTTGGCTCTGGAAGCTTTTTGAGTTGCCTAAGTGATTCGAGCTTCAGGGCTTGCATGCGGAGCTGCTGTCTTAATATCCACGCCGATTGTTGAAACTTAAATCCCGTAAGGTGTATTCCATGATTACGCGTAAAAAACTCTTACTCGCAGGTCTGTGCGCTTGCATGGTGATTGCGGTTCATGCTGCCGATACGCCCAAGCCGGTAGCTACAGTCAACGGTGTCAAGCTTGGATCGGAGTTGATGGATGTGCTGGTCAGCAATGCGCTGGCCCAGGGCGTCACGGACAGCGCGGACTTGCGCAACCAACTGCGTAATGAATTGGTAACGCGCGAGGTGCTGGCACAGGAAGCGCGCAGGCAGGGCCTGGACAAAGAACCGGTAATCAAGGCGCAAATGGCTTTGCAGCAAAACGTTTTACTTAGCGAACTATTGGTCGCCAAGCAAAATGAAAAAATCAAACCCTCGGACGAAAAATTGCGTGCCGAATACAAGCGCCAAGCCGACTTGTTAGCCGATGCAGAGGAATATCAAATCAGCCATATCGTGACCGCCACAGAGGCCGAAGCCAAAGCGGTCATCAAAGCGGCTAAAGACGGCGCAGCCTTTGATAAATTAGCGTCCGAAAAATCCATTAATCCGAGCGCTAAGGGCGGTGGAAACCTGGGTTGGCTCCTGATGAATCAGATTAACTCCTTGCTCTCGAACGTCGTGGCGAACATGGCCGTGGGTGGAGTCACCGCTTTGCCGATTCAAACCCAAGAAGGTTGGCAAGTGCTCAAGCTCGATGCCAAACGCAAATACAAAGTGCCTACGTTTGACGCGAGCAAACAGCAAGTCATCAATGCCGTTATGGCCAATGAGCGGGCCGAGTACGTACAAAAACTGGTGAACGCTGCCAAGGTCGAATAAGCGAGCTGGCGGCGCGGGCCGCGCCTAACCCGCGCCTAACTCGCATAGTTCCCGGCAATCTCGAATGGGTTTAGTCCGACGAGGACTGATCGATCCAATTGGTGTGTTTTTGCATGATGGCTGCAAACGCCGCCGAGGCTTCAAACTCCGCCAGCCAGCGGGCCAGATGCGGCCAGGGCTGCGTTGCAAACCAGGCCCTGTCGGTGTGCGCAAATTGCCTGATAAAAGGCGCCAACGCGGCATCGCCCAAACCCCAGTGCTTGCCCGCTAGATGGGGCTGCGTCACCAAAACCGCCTCCAATCGCAAGAGAAACTTAGCGCCCGCGTAGCGCGAGGTATCACCATCGAATAAGCCGAAACGATGCAGGTATTTGTAGCGGTCCAAGGCATGCTTAAACGGTCCGTCGTTTTCTTCTATGAAAGCCAAGGTTGCGGTCAATTGCGTTGGCTCGTGCGGCCACCATTGCAGCGGGTCCTGCACCTGCAAAGCCCAGCGCATGATATCCAGGCTCTCTTCAATGACGCTGCCATTTGGCAGTACCAGCACCGGCACGGTGCCCTTGGACGATACGGCCAGCATTCGCGCCGGCTTGTTCTTGAGTTCGACTTCGCGGTGTTCTACTGCGATTCCACTGGCATTCAAAGCTAGTCGCGCTCGCATGGCATAGGGGCAACGGCGAAAAGAGTAGAGGACCGGCAGAAGGCTTTCAGACATGGCCGGTTTTGGTGGCGTGGTTGTTATCGGTACTTTCGCCATCTGTACTTTCTTGCGATGCCGCCTTAGCCTTGGCGCGTTCCCACTGCCGTTGCCGCTCGCGTGCGCTTTTTTTCTGGGTTTCTCTGGTCAGGCCAAAACAGCGCGGGCAGCTGACACCCGGCTCATATTGGATGGAATCCAGAGCGCCCGGCGGCAAGGGCTGGCGGCAGCAGCGGCACAGTTGATGGCTACCGGTCTGAACGCCATGGGCCACCGACACGCGCTCGTCAAACACAAAGCATTCGCCTTGCCAGCGGCTGACCTCGGGGGCTACGGTTTCCAGGTATTTCAGGATGCCACCTTCGAGGTGATAAACCTCTTGCATGCCCTGGCTGCGCAAAAGGGCGGTGGACTTTTCGCAGCGGATACCGCCAGTACAAAACATGGCCACCTTGCGCGGCTTGGCCGGATCGAAGAGGCCTTGCAACACCAGCCATGCGGGCAATTGCGCAAAGCTCTGGATGCCGGGGTTGATGGCGCCTTCAAAGCTGCCCAGTTCCACTTCGTAGTCATTGCGGGTGTCCACCAGCAGCACATCCGGATCGGCGATCAAAGCATTCCAGTCCTGCGCGCTGACATAGCGCCCCGCCTGACTCGCCGGACGCAAACCGGGCACGCCCATGGTCACAATTTCTTTTTTGATACGCACCCGCATGCGGCGAAACGGCGCTTTGCTCGACCAAGATTCTTTATGCTGTAAAAGGGCAAATGGGGCCTGGGCGCGTAGCCATCCCAGCACTGTTTGCACGCCCTGCGCCGGGCCGGCTATCGTGCTGTTAATGCCCTCGGGGGCTAGCAAAGTAAGGCCTTTCACCTGTTCTGCGTCACAGAGTGCTTGCAGCGGCGCTTTGAACTGCGCGCAGTCAGGCAGATCGACAAACAGATAAAAGGCCGCCGTTAAATAGCGCTTAGGCGGTGGGGTAGTAAGGGACCCGGCCATTCGCACTGTGTCTATGGATCAGCTGAAAAAGCTTTTCAAGCGATCGGTCCAACTGTCACCCGATGGCGAATGTTTGCTGCCGCCTTTGCGGAAGGACTCATCGAGTTCGCGCAGCAATTTGCGCTGGTGCTCGCTGAGTTTGACCGGCGTTTCAACCGTGATGTGGCAATACAAATCGCCAGGGTAGCTGGAACGCACGCCTTTGATACCTTTGCCGCGCAAACGGAATTGTTTGCCCGACTGGGTGCCCTCCGGCAGGTCGATAGCCGCTTTGCCTTGCAGCGTCGGCACTTCTATCTCGCCGCCAAGCGCGGCGGCAACGATCCCTATGGGAACGGTGCAATGCAAGTCGTCGCCATCGCGCTCAAAAATATCGTGTTTCTTGAGCCTGATTTCGATATATAAATCGCCTGGTGGCCCGCCGTTGGTGCCAGCCTCGCCATTGCCGGCGCTGCGAATGCGCATGCCCGCATCGATACCCGCAGGGATTTTGACTTCCAGCGTTTTCTGTTTTTTGAGCTTGCCCTGGCCTGCACACGCGATGCAGGGTTCGGCGATGATTTTGCCGGCACCGCGGCAGGTAGGGCAGGTTTGCTGAACGCTGAAAAAGCCCTGGCGCATCTGCACCACGCCCGCGCCGCCGCACGTGCCGCAGTTCTTGATCTGGCTGCCGGGCTTGGCACCTGCACCGGCGCAGACATCGCAGTTTTCGTGGGTGGGAATGCGGATTTGCGCATCCTTGCCGTTGGCCGCTTCCTCAAGCGTCATCTCCATCGCGTAGCTCAGATCGCCGCCGCGAAACACCTGGCGTCCGCCACGTCCGCCACGCTGCTGCTGGCCGAACATCTCACCGAAAATATCACCAAAGGCTTCGGCAAAGCCGCCAAAGCCTTCGCCGCCGGGGCCGCGCATATTGGGGTCCACACCGGCATGGCCATGCTGGTCGTAGGCAGCGCGCTTTTGCGGGTCGGACAGCATCTCGTAGGCCTCTTTGGCCTCTTTGAATTTGACTTCCGCCTCCTTGGCTGCTTCGCCCTGGTTGCGGTCCGGGTGGAACTTCATCGCCAGCTTGCGGTAGGACTTTTTAAGTTCCTCGTCCGAAGCGGTCTTGGGCAACCCCAAAATTTCGTAAAAATCTCTTTTGGCCATGGCTATTGCGGGCTCCGTAACAACAGAAAAGCCGCGTTGAACTCCGAGACGGGTTCAGCGCGGCGGTTTTTCAAGCAGCCAAGGCTGCTGCGGGTTTATCCCTTTTTCACTTCCTTGACTTCCGCGTCCACCACATTGTCGTCGGTGGGTTTAGTGGCTTGCTCTGCACCACCACCACCGGCGGCGGCGCTCTCGGCAGCTTGTTTTGCTTGCATGTCGGCATAGACTTTTTCACCCAGCTTCTGGCTGGCTGCCATCAAGGCCGCGCTCTTGGAGGTGATGCCTTCTTTGTCGTCGCTCTTGATCACGCCTTCCAGATCCTTGATCGCAGCTTCAATTTTTTCCTTCTCGCCGGCATCAAGTTTGTCGCCATGCTCGGTCAGGCTCTTTTTCACGCTGTGCATATTGGCTTCAGCTTCGTTGCGCGCCTGGATGACTTCGAGTTTCTTCTTGTCATCGGCGGCATTGAGCTCGGCGTCTTTCACCATTTGTTGGATCTCGGCTTCGGTCAGACCTGAGTTAGCTTTGATGGTGATTTTGTTTTCCTTGCCTGTGCCTTTGTCTTTGGCGCCGACATGCAAAATGCCGTTGGCGTCAATGTCAAAAGACACCTCGATTTGCGGCGTTCCGCGCGGCGAGGGCGGGATGCCTTCGAGGTTGAACTCGCCCAGCGATTTGTTGGCCGATGCCATTTCGCGCTCGCCCTGAAAAACCTTAATTGTCACCGCTGGTTGGTTGTCGTCAGCGGTCGAGAAGGTCTGTGCGAACTTGGTCGGGATGGTGGTGTTCTTGGTGATCATCTTGGTCATCACACCGCCCAGGGTTTCGATACCCAGCGACAGCGGCGTCACATCAAGTAGCAACACATCCTTGCGATCACCAGATAGCACCTGACCTTGGATAGCAGCGCCTACGGCCACGGCTTCATCGGGGTTGACGTCCTTGCGCGGCTCTTTGCCGAACAATTCTTTTACCTTATCCTGCACCTTAGGCATGCGAGTCATGCCGCCGACCAGAATCACATCATGGATGTCCGATACGCTCACACCCGCGTCTTTGATCGCCATGCGGCAGGGCGCAATCGTGCGCTCAATCAGCTCTTCGACCAAGGCTTCGAGCTTGGCGCGTGTGAGCTTTATGTTCAGGTGCTTTGGCCCGGTGGCATCTGCAGTGATATAGGGCAGGTTAATGTCGGTCTGCGAGCTGCTGGAAAGCTCGATCTTGGCCTTTTCTGCCGACTCTTTGAGGCGTTGCAAGGCCAGCACGTCTTTGGACAAGTCCACGCCTTGGTCTTTTTTGAACTCGGCGATGATGAAGTCGATGATGCGCTGGTCAAAATCCTCGCCACCCAAAAAGGTGTCGCCATTGGTGGAGAGCACTTCGAATTGCTTTTCGCCATCGACGTCGGCAATTTCGATGATGGAGACGTCAAACGTGCCGCCGCCCAAGTCATATACCGCGATCTTGCGGTCGCCTTTTTCGTTTTTGTCCATGCCAAAGGCCAAGGCCGCGGCGGTGGGCTCGTTGATGATCCGCTTGACATCCAAACCGGCAATACGGCCCGCGTCCTTGGTGGCTTGGCGCTGAGCGTCGTTGAAATAGGCCGGCACGGTGATCACCGCGTCGGTCACCTCTTCGCCCAAGTAGTCCTCGGCGGTCTTCTTCATTTTTCGCAAGATGTCGGCACTGACCTGCTGTGGCGCCATGCGGTTACCGCGAACTTCCACCCAGGCGTCGCCGTTGTCGGCAGCGGCGATTTTGTAAGGCATCAGGTCGATGTCTTTCTGCACTTCTTTTTCGGAAAATTTACGTCCGATGAGGCGTTTGACCGCGTACAGCGTGTTCTTCGGATTGGTGACCGACTGGCGCTTAGCCGATGCGCCGACCAATACTTCACCGTCTTCCTGGTAGGCAATGATGGAAGGCGTGGTGCGCGCGCCTTCAGCGTTTTCGATGACCTTGGGCGTATTGCCCTCCATGATGGCGACACAGCTGTTGGTCGTGCCGAGGTCAATTCCGATGATTCTTCCCATGATGAAACTCCTGCTATTGCAATAAAACTGATATTTACAAGTTCGGGGCAGTGCCCCGGTTTTCAAGTCACGCGGCGCGCAAATTGCTTACGTGACTGCTACGAGATGGACGCCATTGATTTACGCGACTCGATTCATTTGGGCGCTGCCACCGTTACCAGCGCAGGGCGCAGCACGCGATCGGCAATCAAATAGCCTTTTTGCAGCACCGTGACCACCGTATTGGCGTCCTGTTCGGCGGGCACCACGCTGATGGCCTGGTGGTGGTGCGGGTCAAATTTGGCACCTGCTTCGGGGTTGATGGCAATGACTTTGTTGCGCTCAAGGGCGGCAATCAGCTGGCGTAAGGTCGCTTGCGCGCCCTCGTTAATCTGGGCGGCGGTGGCGTCTTTAATCGCCAGGCCAGCTTCCAAGCTATCGGCCACCGGCAGCAGGCTCTCAGCAAAGCTTTCCACCGCAAATTTGCGCGCCTTGGTAATCTCGTCCTCTGCTCGGCGGCGCGCGTTCTCGGCGTCGGCCTTGGCGCGCAGGTATTGGTCGGCCAATTCGGCGCTTTTGGCTTGCAAAACCGCCAGATCTGCCTGGGCTACGGTCAACGGGTCGGCATCGAATGCGGGCTCGGTTCCTGCGACCGGCGCATTGGCGTCAGGCTGGGAATCGTTGGAAGGGGTGGGGGAGGCGTTATCGGACATGTGCTTACCAAAAATTCCGTTAAAAAAGCGTCGTGGGAAAGACATGGGGCACCGGCGGCCTATTTCAAGGCCGCTTGGCGCATTTTTCTGGGGCGGGTGTGCCTGGCCATGGGGCCGGCATCAGACCGAGAGTAATTCGACCTCGAATTTAAGGGTCGCGTTAGGGGGAATTACGCCGCCAGCGCCACGTCTGCCATAGCCTAGCTCGGGCGGGATGATGAGGGTGCGGCTGCCGCCTACCTGCATACCCACCACGCCTTCGTCCCAGCCCTGAATCACCATGCCCGCGCCAAGGCGGAAGCTGAAGGGGTCGCCTCGGTCTTTGCTGGAATCGAACTGATCGCCTTGTTCACCGTCCTCAAATAGCCAGCCGGTGTAGTGCACTCGCACATGTTGGCCAGCGGCAGCAGTATCGCCATCGCCTAGCACGGTGTCTTCGTATTGCAGTCCGGATGGGCTGGTATGCATGAAATATCCTTAGGAAGTAATAGTTTGGGGTAATGCCGCGCCCGCGAGGGTTGACCATTGTTGGGCGAAACCCGGCAGGTCGCCGAAGGTCTGCAAGAGCTGCAGTCCCAAAGCGGTTAGCAAATAGCCTTTTCCCGCATGGGTTAGCAAGGAGGCGTTGCGCAATTCCTTGATGCGGGTGTTGAGCGTGTTCGGGGTGATCGCGCCTATGCATTCTTGCAGTGCCCGAAAGGTGCGTGGCTGTCCATCACGCAAGGCCCAAAGAACGCGCAGTGCAAATCGGCCTTCGAGTAGCGCCAGTAAAGGGCCGAGTGCGTGGGGCGCAGTGTCAGACATAAATAAGGTTCTCCTACCATCGGCACATGAGGGCGGCATAAGGCCGCTCAATGATTCCATGATAGTGCTCGCGCCTGCATATGCCATCCGAGAAAACACCGGTTAGAAACTGTTGCGAACCGCTTGCAAGAGCGCGGCTGACATGTTAGGCATAGTGCCGAACCATTCTGCAAATGCCGGACGCGCCTGGTGCAGCAGCATGCCTAGCCCTTCGGCAATCGGGTTACCGCGCGCCTGCGCCGCGGCCAGTAAGGGAGTGATGCGCGGTACATACACAATGTCCGATACCACTGCTTGTTCTGGCAGCAAATCGAGCCGGATGTCGAGCCGGTCCTGCCCTTGCATGCCTAGGCTGGTCGTGTTGACGAGCAGGTGTGCGCCTTGCAGCGCTGCATGCCGTTCGGTCCAGGGCAAGGCCTGCACACATATCCCCAACTCTTGGGCGAGCGCTCGGGCTTTGCCCTCATCGCGGTTGCATAAGCGGATAGCCGGTACGCCGGCATCGATCAGCGCACAAAGCACGGCGCGCGCAGCACCACCGGCACCCAAGACTACTGCTGGACCTTGTTCGGCGACCCAGGCAGGCTGGGCTTCGCGCAGGCTTTCAATATAACCAAATGCATCGGTATTGGTACCGCGCAGGCTGCCGTCTTCTTGCACCACAACGGTATTGACCGCACCAATGCGCCGCGCAATCGGATCGACGTGATCCACGATGGACAAAGCCTGGACCTTGTGCGGGATCGTCAGGTTGCAACCAGCAAATCCGAGTACTGGCAACGCGCGCAAGGCCTGATCCAGCTGGGCCGCTTGTACCGGCAAGGGCACATAGGCGCCGCGCAATCCATACTGGGCGATCCAGTGGCCATGAATCAGCGGGGACCGCGAGTGCGCTACCGGCCAGCCCATGACGCCGGCCAGCACAAAGGGCTGGGCGTGTGCGCTCACCGGCTTACAAGGTGTCAGTAAAGCTGCGCAATTTGTCGCTACGACTAGGGTGTTTGAGCTTGCGCAGCGCTTTGGCCTCAATCTGGCGGATACGCTCGCGCGTTACGTCAAACTGCTTGCCCACCTCTTCGAGCGTGTGGTCGCTGGCCATCTCGATACCAAAGCGCATGCGGAGCACTTTGGCTTCGCGCGGCGTCAGGCTGTCCAAAATATCTTTGACTACGTCGCGCAAACCGGCTTGCATGGCGGCTTCCATAGGCGCTGTATTGGCACCGTCTTCGATGAAATCGCCCAGGTGGCTGTCATCATCGTCACCGATCGGCGTCTCCATGGAAATGGGCTCTTTGGCGATCTTCATGATCTTACGGATCTTGTCTTCGGCAATTTCCATGCGCTCTGCCAATACGGAGGCATCGGGTTCGAAGCCGAACTCTTGCAAATGCTGGCGACTGATCCGGTTCATCTTATTGATAGTCTCGATCATATGGACCGGGATGCGGATAGTGCGCGCCTGATCGGCAATCGAGCGCGTGATTGCCTGGCGAATCCACCAAGTGGCGTACGTAGAGAACTTGTAGCCGCGGCGGTATTCGAACTTGTCCACTGCCTTCATTAGACCGATATTGCCTTCCTGAATCAGATCCAAGAATTGCAAGCCACGGTTGGTGTATTTCTTGGCAATCGAGATCACCAGGCGCAAATTGGCCTCAATCATTTCGCGCTTAGCCGAACGGCTGGACGCCTCGCCCTGGTTCATGCGCTTGTTGATGTCTTTTAGCTGGTCCAGCGGCACCACAACTTGCGCTTGCAGGTCTATCAGGCGCTGCTGAATTTCCTGCACTGGTGGAACATTGCGCGCCATCACCGTGCTCCAAGGCTTACCTGCTGCCGCCTGCTTTTCAATCCATTTGAGATTGAGTAAATTACTGGCAATCTTGTTGCCGTTCTTGTCCCGGCCGCTGAATTCTGCTATGAAGTGATCTTGGCTGTAACCGCATTTGTCCACAATAATCCGACGCAATTCGCGTTCTTTTTTGCGGATTTCATCGACCTGGCCACGCACCATGTCGCACAACTTTTCAATAGCTTTGGCGGTAAAGCGGATGGTCATCAACTCTTCGCTCAGAAGCTTCTGTGCCTTCATGTAAGCCGGCGTGCCATGGCCCTCTTTGTTATAGAGCTTGTGCATGGTCTCAAAGAGTTCGCGTAGGCGGTCAAAGCGAATCAAGGCCTCGCGTTTGAGCTCTTCAAGCTTTTTCGTCAGTGCTTTGGAGCCGCCTTTACCGTCGTCGTCGTCGTCGGCATCGAATTCATCGAAATCTTCCTCGGCTACATAGTCGTCGGCTTCGTTGGGATTGGAAAATCCGTCCACGATAGTGGTGATCACGACCTTATCTTCACGGATGTCTTCGCCCAGGCGCAAAATTTCAGCAATCGTGGCCGGCGAACCGGAGATGGCTTCCATCATCGCCATCAAGCCGCCTTCAATGCGCTTAGCGATTTCAATCTCGCCTTCGCGGGTTAGCAACTCCACGGTTCCCATTTCGCGCATATACATACGTACCGGGTCGGTCGTGCGGCCAAACTCGCTATCCACCGTAGACAACGCGGCTTCCGCTTCCTCTTCTGCCTCGGCCTCAGTCGCGGCGGTTGCAACATTGTTGTTGAGCAACAGGGTCTCGGTGTCAGGCGTTTGTTCGTAGACGGCCACGCCCATGTCGTTGAGCATGGAGATCACGACTTCCAGCGTTTCAGTCTCGACTAATTTGCCGGGCAAATGGTCCGAAATTTCGCCATGGGTCAGGTAACCACGCGTGCGGCCGAGCTTGACCATTTCGATAAATGCGACGCGGTGCTTGACCTTCTCTTCTTCCGACAGAATCGTTTGCTCGAGACCGAATTCCTTCATCAGCGCGCGGGCCTTGGCCTGGCTGATCTTCATGCGCAGCGGCTTGACTTTCTCTGCGCTATCTGCCGCTACCGGCTCGACTTCAAGCTCGGCTTCAATGTCAGATAAATCGGTATCGTCGCCGTCGGCCAGTGCGCCCTTGCCCTTTGCTTTGGTTTTGGATTTCGGCGCAGGCTTTGCCGCGGGTTTGGCAGCGGGTTTAGCGGGGGTCTTTGAAGCCGCTGTGGCCACTTTGGAGGGTGCAGCCACCGCCTTTTTGGGGTCGGCTTTGGCAACAGGTTTCGCGGTTTCTTTATCGGGTTTTCCCGCTGGTGTAGCGCTGGATTTTTTGGATGTCGTGACAGGCACAGAGGAACTAACTTTTGGCATGGATTTCTTGGGAACCGCCTTGGACACGACGGGAGGTGTCACTTTGGCTTTGGCTACAGGGGATTTCTTGAGGGGCGCAGCGCTTTTCGCTTTGCCCGAGGCTGTCGGTTTGGAAACTTTCAGTGTTTTACTGTTTGCCTTTACTGGTGTTTTATTGGTTATTTTTTTGCTAATTGTTACATTAATTTTCGCGGTCGATTTGGCCGCCACGGCTTTCTTGGCGGGTGCCTTGGTGTTTTTCACCATCACGATTTTTTTCGGGTTTGCTTTGGCACTGCTTTTGGCGCTTCCCTTTGCCTTAGTCAGCGGTGCTTTTGCCTTGCTTGCGATGGCCACTTTCTTGGCTGGCGCAACAGCAGGTTTAGTTTTGATGGCGACTTTGGCTAACGGTTTAGCGGCCGCTTTAACTGGCTTAGCCATCACCTTTTTAGCGGGGGCTGGTTTCGCCTTGGCTGCGGGCGCCTTTTTCAATGGTGGGACTTTTTTTGCCACAGTTTTTTTGGCAGCGGGTTTGGCCGCTTTGGTGTTTTTTGGTGTTGGCATGGTTCAACCTTCAATGATGAAGAGGATCGGATGGTGGCATCAATAAAGCAATACGCTGGTAAACCAGCGCAGGCAATAAAACGGAAAAAAGGAACTTGGGGCAAGCTGTGCGGGCGAACATTTGGATTGCAGCCCTTGCGGTCGGGTGGCCTAGGTGATCAATGTCACTGCGTGGCCGGTGCCGGAGGTGCTGCTGTCGCTCTTGCCAAAAAAACGGATTATACCATTTTTAATAATTCCAGCTCGTCCGTCAACGATTTTTTTCGCAATTCGAGACTGCGGTAGCGATGCTGCACTTCGGGATCGCTAATCGCCGCTGCCAAACCGTTCATCTGCGTTGTGATGCGGTCGATGGCAAGTCGTTTAAGCACATCGCTCAAATCTAGGGCGGCTTCTTTGCTGTGACTGGACGGAGCCGTCGGACCATCCATCAGCTGCAGCGCCCGCTCTTGGAAGCTTTGGCCCGCCAACTCGTCGCGTAGCGCGGTCCAGTTAAGCGGTCCGTGTTCGTGCAGTTGTCCTTCCAGCCACACAAAAAGGCCGCCCAAGGGCGCTGGTAATTCGCAGAGCATGCTTTGGTCTTCGTTAGAAAGGCTATCCCACAAATGACTTTGCGCCAGCAAGATGCGCGCCGCGTGGTCGGCCCGGCTGGCTGGTCGGCTGCGGGGCCGAAGCGAATTGCCTGATCGCGCACCGTAGCTATTGAAATTGCCTTGCCCGGTCGGTTTTGCACTACGCCCACCCTGGATATGGTTGCCCTCGCGTTTGCCACGCGCGCCGCTAGACCCCGCGCCCGATGGGCCGGGCAGCCACAGCTGCGACAGCTCACGCGGGTTCAGTTGCACCAGGTCAGCGAGTTCGGCCAGCAATTGCAGTTTGAGAGCACCTTCTGGCAATGCGGTCCAAAGTGGTTTGGCGTTGCTGGCCAGATGCGCGCGGCCTTCGGCGCTGTGTAGGTCGCAGCCTTCACTGGCCGCTTCCACGAGAAATCGGCTCAGCGGTGTGGCGATGGCCACCGCTTGCGCAAAGGCGTCGCTGCCATGGGCGCGAATAAAGCTGTCCGGGTCATGCTCTTGAGGCAGAAACAAAAATTTGATACTGCGCACATCGCTTGCGTAGGCCAGGGCGCCATCTAGCGCCTTGCGCGCCGCGCGCCGGCCTGCGCTGTCACCGTCAAAACTGAAAACGACCGCGTCGGTGAATCGGAAAAGTTTTTGTACATGGTCCGGCGTGCAGGCGGTGCCCAAGGTGGCCACGGCGTTGGGAAAGCCCAGCTGCGCAAGGGCTACGACGTCCATATAGCCCTCGGTAACCAGTGCATAGCCTTTTTCGCGCAAATGTGCGCGCGCTTCAAACAGACCGTAGAGCTCGCGCCCTTTACTGAAAACCGGGGTCTCGGGCGAATTAAGGTATTTGGGCTTTTCATCGCCTAGCACGCGCCCGCCAAATCCTATGCATTCCCCTTTGATGTTGCGGATGGGGAACATCACGCGGTCGCGGAAGCGGTCGTAGCGTTTTTCTTCGCCGCCTTCTTCGGCATTGCTGATCACCAGGCCGCTTTCCACTAGCAGTGGGTCGTCGTACTGCGGGAAAACGCTGGCCAGACTGCGCCAGCCCTCGGGGGCGTAGCCCAGTCCGAAGCGTTTGGCCACTTCGCCGGATAGGCCGCGCCCCTTTAGGTAAGTCACCGCGCGCGGCGCGTCTTTTAGCTGGCGACGGTAGGCTTCACCGGCTTTTTCCAGCACGCTGGTGAGCGTGTGCTGCTTCTCTTTTTGCTCTTGGGCGCGGGCCCGGTCTTGTGGCGATGCATCCTCTTGCGGTACCTGCATGCCAAATTGCTGCGCCAGGTCTTGCACCGCTTCCACGAAAGTCATACCGGCATGGTCCATTAAAAAGCCGATGGCATTGCCGTTCTTGCCGCAACCAAAGCAGTGGAAAAACTGCTTGCTGGGGCTGACCGAGAAAGACGGGGATTTTTCGCCATGAAAAGGGCACAAGCCCATAAAGTTGGCACCGCCTTTTTTAAGCTGCACATAGCGCCCGACGATGTCCACAATGTCGGCGCGCGCCAACAATTCTTGAATAAAGGTCTGGGGGATCGCCATCGCAAGATTGTAGGAGTGGGGCCAGGCTCAGTCGCCCAGCACCACACCTTCGCGCCGGCCGTCGGCACCGCCGGCCCAGCCAGTTGCATCGCGCGCGAGCACCTGCAAGCCGCTGGTCAAAGGGATCTCCAGAACTTTGTGGCCGCGCGCCTGCAACGCCGCCGCGGTGGCCGGCGTAAAGCGGTCTTTTTCCAAAAAGGTGGCGCCCTCCAAGCTAGCGAAATTGGGCAGGTTGATGGCTGCTTGAGGGCTTAGATTCCAGTTGAGTACCCCGTACAGGGTTTTGGCGGTGAAGTGGATGATGAAGGCGCCGCCCGGGCTTCCGCCGCTCAGACGCAAACTGCCATCGTCAGCATCAAAAACTAGGGTGGGGGCCATGGACGAGCGAGGTCGCTTACCTGGCTGCACCCGGTTGGCAACGGGTTTACCGTCCGCGTCACTGGGGCTGAAGCTGAAGTCAGTAAGCTGGTTGTTGAGTAAGAAGCCGCCCGCCAGGCCCTTGCCCCGGTTCACCATCAGGCGCGCGCCGAAGGCGTCTTCGATGGTGGTGGTCATGGCCAGCGCATGGCCCCAGCGGTCCAGCACCGAAATATGCGAGGTGCCGTGTTCGGTTTGCTCGGGCATAGGCGCCCAGCTGAGCGGCGTCTGCACCGGGCCAGGTGTACCAGCCTGTACTTGCGGCATCACCGGCCCCTGGGGCGCAATGGCAGCGGCGCGCGCTTGCAGGTATGCGGGCTGCACTAGGCTGAGCCAGTCGCCGACCGGGGCATCGGTAAAAGTCGGGTCGGCAATATAGAGGGCGCGGTCTGCAAAGGCCAGACGCGACGCTTCGCCGTACAAATGCAGCCAGTCGGCGCCGGGCTGCCCACCAGTCAAGGGCAGGCTTCCTGCCGACGTGAAGGCCAGGGTGTTGAGGATGGAGGCAATAGTCAGCATGCCCGAGCTCGGTGGCGGCATACCGCAAAGCCGGTAGGCTTTGGGTGCAACAGCGTAGTTGCTACACAAGGGTTGGCGCAGCAGCGGGCGGTACTGGGCCAGGTCACTCAACTGCAGCAGGCCGGGGTTGCTCGGGTGCTGGCGCACCGCGGTCACCATGGCTTGGGCCACTTCTCCGGTCATCAAGGCGTCCGGCCCTTGCGCGGCTATGCGTTGCAAGACTTCGGCCAGTTCCGGGTTGCGCAGCAGATGGCCAGCGGGCCGGGGACGGCCTTGTGTATCGTAAAAATAGGCGGCCGCCACCGGGTCTTTTTGCAGCGCGGTTTCGGACGCTAGCAAATCAGCTAAGCGTGGGCTGACGGCAAAGCCGTCGCGTGCCAGCCGTATTGACGGGGCAAACAAAAAAGCCCAGGGCAGTTTGCCGTGTTTGGTATGGGCCATTGCCAGCATGGACAGCGCGCCGGGTACGCCCACGGCGCGCCCGCCGACGATGGCTTGCTTCATGGGGATGGGTTTTCCATCCGGGCCTAAGAACAAGTCTGGCCCAGCTTGTGAGGGGGCGGTCTCGCGGCCGTCATAGGCTTGCACGTTTTTGCCGTCAAAGTGCACCAAAAATGCACCGCCGCCAATGCCGCTGCTTTGTGGTTCGACCAGGCTGAGCACCATCTGAACCGCGATCGCCGCATCTACCGCACTGCCCCCCGCGGCCAGCATGGCGTAGCCCGCTTCGGTGGCTAATGGGTTGGCCGCAGCGACCGCCTGCTTTTGAAAGTGCCAGCCGGAGTTTTGAACGATCTTGCTAGCACCTTCCGGTTGCGCGCTAGCGGGCGCAGCCGTTTGAGCCTGAGCAGCAGGGAAGAGCGCTGCACACATGAGCAGGCCGCCTAGCGCTAGGCGCAAGCGTTCTGAAAAGTTTCTGCGATGGGGGTAAGGCGTAGGCTGCCGGGTGTCGCCAAAACGGCTGGATTTGGAAACCGGAAAGGCTAAAAAGGCTAATTGCTGTGTGGGTACAAGCGCTTTCGGGCCGAGTGGCGCCAGCAGCCTGCGTGCCTGCGAGGCCTGGCTCGGCATAGTGCGTTTTATTTCTGCCGGGGCATGCGCCCCAAGGTGTAGAACTCCGGGTTGGGCATCATGCCGCTGACGTTGGCGACCCGGTTGGACAGCCCGAAGAAACCGGTGATACCGGCGATGTCCCAAATATCTTCGTCGTCAAAGCCATGGGCGTGTAGCGTGGCAAAGTCGGCATCATCTACCGTGTGGCTGGCCTGGCAGACCTTCATTGCAAAGTCCACCATGGCGCGTTGGCGTGGCGTGATGTCAGCCTTGCGATAGTTGGTCGCCACCTGGTCGGCCAGCAAGGGCTTTTTCTCGTAAATGCGCAAGAGCGCGCCATGCGCGACTACGCAGTACAGACATTGGTTGGCGGCGCTGGTGGCGGTGATGATCATTTCGCGATCGCCTTTGCTGAGGCTCGATCCCTCGCGCAACATCAGCGCATCGTGGTACGCAAAAAACGCCCGCCACTCGGCCGGACGGCGCGCCAGCGCCAGAAAAACATTGGGAATAAAGCCGGATTTCTCCTGCACCTCCAGAATTTTTTCCTGGATATCAGCAGGCAGGGTGTTCAGGTCAGGAAGCGGGTAGCGGGTCATGTAGGGGTCCTGTGCAAGTGAAATGTGAGCATTTGGCGACAGATTATGCGGGTGCGCCCGCTGATTTGGCTGCTTATCGGGAAGTCGTCTCGTTTGTTTGTTCAGTCAATTACTTCTGCTTGGCCACCCCGCGAGTCATCGCGCGCAAGCTGCTTTTAGTAATGCGGCGGTAGTTCATCGCGCAGACTGCGGGGTGTGTCGCCCTGCGCGTTGCCGATTTGCTGGCGCAGATGGAGCACCTCGCTGATCAGGGCAGCAATTTGGGTTTGTTGGCGGATCACGGTCTGGTCGAGTTTGTCCAGCAGGTCTTCGGCAAAGCTGGCTTTGATTTCGAGGGCGGTAAGGCGCTCATCGGTGAGTTCGCCGGGAGCGCCGCCGGTAGTTGTGAGGTTTGTCATCCGGCCATTGTGCCTTTGGCGCCTTAGTCCGTCGACAGCGCTCGGGGGCCTTACTTCGGCGGATCGGCCATTTGGCCGAAAGCTTTGGGTCAGGCCAATCAGTCAAAATGTGCCCCGGTGCGCCAATCCAGCTCCGCTTGGCATGGTCGCAAAACCCAATGCGAGATTGTTTCCGGTCTCGGTTTCTTAGTTCCATGGAGAAATTGCGTGAATAAGATTTACCCCAGCGCCGCAGCGGCGCTTGACGGCATCGTGCAGGATGGCCAACTCATTGCGGTGGGTGGTTTCGGACTCTGCGGTATTCCCGAGGCCTTGATTGAGGCGCTGCGAGACAGCGGCAAGCAAAACTTAACGGCGATTTCCAACAACGCCGGTGTCGACGGCTTTGGTCTGGGCAAGTTGCTCGAAACCCGTCAGATCAAAAAAATGATTTCGAGCTATGTGGGCGAAAACAAAGAGTTTGAGCGCCAGTACCTGGCCGGTGAACTGGCCCTGGAATTCACCCCTCAGGGCACCTTGGCTGAAAAGCTGCGTGCAGGCGGCGCGGGTATCCCGGCCTTTTTCACCAAAACTGGCGTTGGCACCATGGTTGCTGATGGCAAAGAGTTGCGTGAGTTTGATGGTGAGACCTATGTGATGGAGCGCGCTCTGATGCCTGATGTGTCGCTGGTCAAAGCGCACCGTGCCGATAAGTCTGGCAATTTACAGTTCCGCCTGACGGCGCGCAACTTTAATCCGGCAGTGGCTATGGCCGGCAAGATCACGGTGGTAGAGGTGGAGGAAATCGTCGAGACCGGCGCCATCGCCCCGGATGACGTGCATCTGGCCGGCATTTATGTCCACCGCCTGGTGCTCAACGCCAGCCCTGAAAAACGCATCGAAAAACGCACCATTACCGAAACGCCGCACGACCGCGCGGCGCAGACCGAGAAAGCAGGAGCCTAAACATGAGCTGGACACAAGACCAAATGGCCGCGCGCGCGGCGCAAGAATTGGAAGACGGTTTTTACGTCAACCTGGGTATCGGGATCCCCACCCTGGTGGCCAACTTTGTACCAAGTGATAAAGAAGTCTGGCTGCAAAGCGAAAACGGCATGTTAGGCATTGGCCCCTTTCCCACCGAAGACGCCGTGGATGCAGATCTGATCAATGCGGGCAAGCAGACCGTGACTACGATCAAAGGCTCCAGCATTTTCGGCAGCCACGAGAGCTTTGCCATGATCCGGGGGGGCAAGATCAACCTGAGTATTTTGGGCGCGATGCAAGTGAGCGAGCACGGTGACCTGGCCAACTGGATGATTCCGGGCAAGATGGTTAAAGGCATGGGCGGTGCCATGGACCTGGTGGCTGGCGTCAAGCGCGTCATCGTGCTGATGGAGCACGTGGCCAAGAAAAAAGACGGTAGCGAAGATCTGAAGATTCTTGCCCAATGCACTTTGCCATTGACCGGCGTCGGTGTGGTGGACCGCATCATCACCGACCTGGCGGTTATGGATGTGACGCCGCAGGGCCTGAAGGTGGTGGAGTTGGCGCCCGGCGTGACGCGCGAATTTGTGCAGTCCAAGACCGGCGTGCCGTTGCACTAAGCAGCTTTTTTCTTTACATAACTTTGACGGCGCGCAATGCGCCGCATGCAGGTACTGCCTAGACTGGGTGCATTACTAGCACTTCGGTGAGAGGCGGTTTTTGTGGATAGATTTGTAATGGCCCGGCGCTTGGGGATGGCGCTGGTGCTTGCCTTGTCAGCCAGTCTTGCGCGGGCGGACAGTCCCGCCAATTTATTGGATAGATATAAGGCCGAGGCCAAGGCGACTGGTGTTGCCGCGGGCGATGCTGCACGCGGCCAGAATTTTTTCAACAGTACCCACGGCAACGAGTGGAAATGCGCTTCCTGCCATGGCGCGCTGCCCACAGGCAAGGGCGAGCATGCCATCACCCACAAAGCGATTGAACCCCTTGCGCCCGCCTTTAATGCCCAGCGATTTAGTGATCTGGCTAAGGTGGAAAAGTGGTTCCGACGCAATTGCAAAGACGTGCTGGCGCGTGAATGCAGCGCTGCCGAAAAAGCCGATGTGCTGGCCTGGCTCATCACCTTGAAATAACTTTTTGTTGGAGCTTTATGGCTACATACCGCTACGCACCCCATTTGCATACGGCCGCTTTGGCCACCTTGCTGGTGCTGACTTCTATTACTGGTTTGGCACAAAGCAACGCGGGACTGAAAGGGGCGCCCGCAATATTCAACACAGAGTGCACCAGCTGCCACATCGGCTTTGCGCCAAGCCTGACGGGTGAGGCTAACTGGCGCGGCATCATGGGCGGGCTGGATAAGCACTTTGGAGTCGATGCTTCAATTGACGAAAAATCGCGCCAGGCCATTAGCGCGTGGCTCATCAGCCATGCCGCCAAAGGCAGCCAGTACGCCAGCGTCAGCCCCGAGTTCCGTATCAGCAGAAGCAACTGGTTTATTCGGCAGCACGACGAAGTCAGCAGCAAAGTATGGAAGCGCGCCAGCGTCAAAAGCCCGGCCAATTGCGGCGCTTGCCACGGCGGTGCGGACAAAGGCGATTTTGATGAAGACCGGGTGCGGATTCCCTCATGAGCACGCCCGACACATTGGCAGGACAAACCGTCATTTCGGAAAAGGCAGCCTTGACCGAGCAAAAAATCTGGGACCTACCTACCCGGATTTTTCATTGGATGCTGGTGTTGTGTTTTGCCGGCGCCTGGCTCACGGCTGAGAGCGAGCGCACCCAGCTTTTGCACTTGATGCTGGGTTATTGCGCCGGCGCCTTGGTGCTGTGGCGTGTTGTATGGGGCTTGGTGGGCAGCCGCTATGCCTTGTTCAGCGATTTTGTACGCAGCCCTGCTGTGGCCCTGCGTTATTTGCAGGGCTATCTGCCCGGCAGTAAATTAGATCCCGCTAGGCGATACCTGGGTCACAACCCGGCTGGTGGTTGGGCCGTACTAGGCTTGATGGCGCTGATAGCGGCAGCAGTGGCTAGCGGTTGGTGGGCTTACCAGTCAGGCGCGCCAGATGTTGCGGGCGAGGCCCACGAAGTGCTTTCCCACGCCTTGCTCATCCTGATTGGCCTACATATTGTGGCCGTTATTTTTACCGGATTTATGCACGGTGAAAACCTAGTGCGCGCTATGTTGACCGGCCGTAAGCGCGCTCTGCCGGAACAGGGAATCCGATCGTCGCATCGCTTCATCGGGCTGGCAGTGTTTGCCGCTGTGACCTGGCTCGGCTGGGCGCTGTATACCGGCCGCCTGCCCGGACTGACCGCTTAAGCCCTAATGCGCACCCGCAGCATCTGCGGGTGCCTTTGCTGACGGCACACCTTGCGGTGGTGGTTGCATCGGCTTTGCCAACCAAATAATCGGTATCAGCAATAAAAAGATAAACGCAGAGGCTAGAAAAATATCATCTGCCGCCATGGTCGCGGCCTGCTGGTCTATCAGACGGTTAATGCTGGCCAGGCCTTGTTCCTGGCTCATGCCTGCAGCGGCAAAATTGCCGATCGCGCTGTTGGTGGCCTGACTGCTCCGATTAATCAATTCGGACAGTTCAGCATGGTGCATGGCGGTGCGGTCTTGCCATAGAGTAATAGTGACTGAAGTCCCGAACGAACCACCCAAAATCCGCATGAAGTTGGACAACCCCGATGCCGAAGGCATGTTGGCTGGTGCAATACCGTTGAGCGTTAGCGTGGACAGCGGAATAAAGAAAAACGCTACTGCGATGCCCTGAATGATGGTGGGCAGCATGATGGTCATGAAATCGGCCTGGGTGTTGAATTGTGAGCGCATCCACAGTACCAAGGAGAACATCACAAAAGAGAAGGTTGCGAGTTTGCGCGGGTCAAATTTCTGCACGTTTTTACCCACGATGGGCGATAGCAGTATGGCAAATAAGCCTACCGGCGCGAGCATCATCCCGGCCTGCGTCGAGGTGTAGCCCATGAACTGTTGCAGCCACAAAGGGAACAACACCAAGTTGCCAATAAACAAGCTGTAGGCAATCGCCAAGCAGATCGAGGCCCAGCGAAAATTGCGCATTTTTAGCAGGCGCAATTCGACGACAGGGTGTTTGTCCGTCAGTTCCCAAGCGATAAAAAATGCGCCGCAAATCGCCGCTACCAGGCCCAGCACAATGATTTCACTCGAGTGAAACCAATCGACCTCTTTGCCCCTGTCCAGCATGATTTGCAATGCACCAACTGCCAGTACCAGCAGGGTTAGGCCGATGGTGTCGATTGGTAGTTTTTGCCGATGTGATTCCCGCTTTTTGTAAATCGTCCAGGTGATAAAAGCCGCCGCGATACCGACCGGGATATTGATGTAAAAAATCCAACCCCAGTGCGCGTTATCGGTAATCCATCCACCTAGCAGTGGGCCCATCACCGGGGCCACCAACGTGGTCATGGCCCACATTGCCATCGCAATTCCGGCTAGCGCCGGCGGGTAGCTCGAAAGCAGCAAGGTTTGCGCCAGTGGCATCATGGGTCCGGCCACGAAGCCTTGGAATGCGCGCATCGCAATCAGGGTCGGCATATTGGGTGCCAAACCGCATAGCCACGATGCCAGTACAAACAGCAAGACGCTCAGGGTAAACAAGCGCACTTGTCCAAAGCGTTGTGACAACCAACCGGTCAGTGGCACCGCAATCGCATTGGCCACACCGAAGCTGGTGACCACCCAGGCGCCCTGATTGGGGCTGACACCCAGATCACCTGCAATCGCGGGCAGCGAAACATTCGCGATAGACGAGTCCAGCACATTCATGAATGTCGCAGCAGAGAGCGCAATCGTCCCCCAAACGCGGGCCGCACCGCTTAGCGGCGCATGGGCAAGGGGCGGCGGGGTAGTGGCCATAGCGGGTTCAGGTCTTATTGCCGATGGCTGCGGGCGTTTGTTGCAGAGGCCCCACCTTTGCGCCCCCCAAGTTGCTGGCGATCACGCGCTGGATTTCAGCGGTCGCTTGCCCATCCAGAACTTCATAGACGTCGGTTTGCACCGCAGACGCCGCCTGTCCGCCTTCAGCCAGCGATTTGCCATCCTGCAAGCGCACATCGACGGTCACCTCCATGGACAAGCCAATGCGTAGCGGGTGGGCGCGCACTTGTTCCGGGTCCAAGCTGATGCGCACGGGTACCCGCTGAACGACTTTAATCCAGTTGCCAGTGGCGTTTTGAGCCGGTAGCAAGGAAAAGGCGGCTCCCGTGCCGGCGCCCAGGCCGACCACTGTGCCTTGGTATTCCACTTTCTTTCCATACACGTCGGCCGTGAGCGTGGCGGGTTGACCGATGCGTATGGTGCGTAATTGCACCTCTTTGAAATTGGCGTCTACCCAGGGCGCGCTCAGCCCGACCACTGACATGAGCGGCGCACCCGCGGCCACACGCTGGCCCAATTGCACTGAGCGCCGGGCCACATAGCCGTCCACGGGGGCGGGCAGTGTGGCGCGGTGCAAAGCGAGAAAAGCTTCGCGTACTTTGGCCGCGGCGGCGACCACGCCGGGATGGTTTTGCACCTGGGTGTTGTCGGTCAGGGTTCTCGCACTTTGCAATTGATCGCGGGCTGCCACGGTCGCCGATTTGGCCGCAGTCAAAGCGTTTTGCGCTTGCGTCAACTGCGCCTTGGCATGCGAGAGTTCTTCGCCAGACACGGCGCCAATCCCCACCAGCGACTGACGCCGGGCCAGGTCATCGCTAAGGCGGTTGATTTCGTTTTGAGCCTTTTGTACATCACTGTCGCGCACCACGATTTGCGCTTCCAGGGTGGTGTTATTGGCATACAGATTGCGCACTTGACGCACCGCCTGGGCCAGATTGGCTTCAGCCAGGTCCAAGGACATCTTCGCGTCGGTGGCGTCGAGTTTAATTAGCGGCTGACCGGCTTTCACAAAGTCCGTGTCATCGGCCAAGATTGCCGTTACCGTGCCGCCGATTTGCGGCGTGATCTGGATCACGTTGCCTTGCACGTAGGCGTTGTCGGTTGATTCTTGATTGCGGCCGTTGTACCACTCGTACCCGCCATAAGACAGTCCGCTTAGGACCACCAAAGCGACAATGGTCAGGGCTTTTTGCCGTCCACTGCCTACCGCCGGGGCAACCTGTGTTGTTGCGCTTGCGGCGGTTGGCTCAATTACGGCGGGTGCTGGTGCTGGTGCTGCCATTGGTTGGGACGCTTCGCCGGACGTCGGGGTGATTTCGGGCGAAAAGCGGGGCTCAGCACGCTCCTTTACGGTCGCGTCGGCCGAAGGTGATGGGGTGGAATCTTGGCTCATAAAGTGTCTCGTGAAAACTTAGTTGGAGGTGTCTGTTGACGCGCTCGTTTGAAGGTAGCCGCCCCCCAATGACCGCAGCAATTGCGCTTGGGTTTCCAATGCACGGGCGTGTAATTCAATGGCTTGCCGCTGGTGCGGTACCAGCGCACTTTGGGCGTTTAGCACGCCAGCACGGGTACTCAGTCCCGAGGCATAGCGCTGCTGCGCAATTTCCAGCAAGGCCTGGGCGTTGGCTTGCGCCAGCTTTTGTTCCTTTTGTTGCGCGCCGATATAACGCAAGCTGGTAAGTTGTTCGTTGACATCTCGTACAGCCTCCAGCAAGAGCGCGTTATAGCTCTCCACCGCGGCATCGAGTTCGGCCGATTTGCCTTGCAGATTGGCCCGCAAACGGCCGGTATCGAAGACCGGTAGACGAAGCGCCGGGCCAAGGCCCCATTGTTCGCTACCGGCGTTAGTGATATTGCTCCAGCCCACGCTATTGAGGCCGACAAAAGCAGTCAGGTTTATATTGGGATAGAACAAGGCTTTTGCGTAGGCCATGTCCGCCGTGGCCGCTTCTACACGCCACCGCGCGGCCACGATGTCGGGTCTGCGGCCCAGCAAATCCATGGGCACACTGTCTTGTTGTGGCGCCGCTTGCAGCACTTGTAGCGCGTCATCCGGCCATTCCAGATCCAGGCGGGTTTTACCGACCAAAGCCGCCAGGCTGTTACGTGTCAGGGCTACCTGCTCGCCCAGTGCCTCGATTTGCTGACGAATCTCGGGCATGCTGCCGGCGAGTGGTGTGGACAGAAATTCGAGCTCACTGTCCAGCCCCGCGTCTTTGCGGGCGCGGGCGATTACGTTGGCTTGTTCCCGTTGTGCCAGATAACTCGCTTGTAAGGCACGTTGTGCCTGCAAGCGCAGCATGGTCAGATAGGTTCGGGTCACCTGTGTGGACAATAACAAGCGCGCCTGCTGTGCGTCCGCAATTGCCGCCTGCGTGGCACCGATGGAGGAATCGAGCGCCGCACGGTTTTTGCCAAAAAAGTCCCATTCGTACGAAAGATTCAGCTGGGCGTTGGCCAATTGCACATTGCCGCCGGCCAAGGGCGGTGGATACATACCTACCGCGCTAAAGCGTTGTTGGCTGGCATCTAAGGTGGCGATGGCCTGCACTTTTTCATTAGCGCCCAGGCCTTCGCTAACCGCTTGGGCCCGGACTATCCGCGCTTGGGCCGCACGCAGGTTGGGCGAAGCCTGCAGAGCCTGCGTAACCAGTGCATCCAATTGCGGGTCTTTGAAGGTTTGCCACCATAGCTGGTCAAAGCCGCTTTCACTGCGCGTCGCCGCAAGACTGGCCGCGACCGGTTTTTGCCGTGCGGGCAGCGGCACGGTGCGCAGGCCTAAGGACTCGGGCAGCAGGGTGCGTGCAGCCGGCAATATGCCGGAAAAATCGGCGCAGGCGCCCAGCATCAGGGCCAATGACAGCCCGAAGACGCGCAGAGGCCATGGCCGTGCAGCAGTAACCGGAGTACGTTGCGTCAAGAGCGCTACGGGGAGTTGGGCGTGGCTTGGTGTCATGGTCGGTGGCTTACTGGTCCGGTGCGCTTGCTTCGGGCAAGGGCCATGGTTTGCTGTGAAGGGTTTGCGCATTGCCCAGCATTTTTTGAAGCAAGGCTTTGAGGGTGGCGAATTCTTCCGGGCTGATCCCCGCCAAATGCCTATTGAGCACATCGCTCAACACGCCGGGCAGGGTTTGGGCGGCGCGTTGGCCGCTTTCGGTCAGAGCAATATGTACCAGGCGGCGGTCGCGCTCAGAGCGGTTGCGACTGCACAGGCCCTTAGCTTCCAGACGGTCCAGCATGCGGGTCATCGCCCCAGCATCAAGATGGCAGTCACGCGCTAACTCGGCGGCAGTCGAGCTATGACCCAGATACAGCTTCATGATGGGCAGCCACTGGGCATTGGTCAATGCCGAACCGGCTAATTCGGTCTCGATGTTCTGTGCCAGACTGCCCAGAATGCGCCGCATCATGTAGCCCACGCTGTCCTCGGGCTGGTAGTTTTCTGCCTTGTAAAAGGCGTGACTAACCAATGGTGCCGGCCCGCTGTCCGCGGTGCTTGAATCGGTGGTACTAGGGTTTTCCATGAGGAGCGGATTCTAATCATTGCATAGGCAATGATTGACATGGCATGGAAATAAACCCAAGCAAGGTCCAAGGTTATTGCGTCTGCCCCGAAAGGCGACAATTGCCGCCTGTGACCTTGAAAGCCCTTGTTTGCCCACTTCTGTAAGTTCCGACGTCTCGCTGACGAGCACGCCTTCCCCCCGTCTGGCCAGCGGCCTGGCACTGGCGGTTCTGGGCGCGGTGGCCTTTAGCGGCAAGGCCATCATCGTCAAACTGGCTTATCGCCTTGGGGCCGATGCCGTAACCCTTTTAATGCTGCGCATGGCTATGGCGCTGCCGTTTTTTATCCTGATGGCTTGGTGGGCGGGGCGCACGCGTGGCGGCGTCAAGCCCGAGGCGCTGCATTGGCGCGACAGGTTGGGCATTGTTTGGCTGGGTTTTACCGGCTATTACTTGGCCAGTTTTCTGGACTTCGCAGGCCTTGCCTACATCAGTGCCTCCTTTGAGCGTCTGATTCTGTATCTCAACCCCACGCTGGTGGTCTTGCTCGGGGCGCTGCTGTACCGGCGC